>ENA-OOYV01000037-OOYV01000037.1-human-gut-metagenome-genome-assembly--contig:-NODE-37-length-97036-cov-4.419185_pt1 | contig 97036 bp, 85 predicted proteins | sample MGYA00241704_ERZ501380 | MGnify/ENA primary metagenome ERZ501380 (study PRJEB25962, sample SAMEA2042984) | human gut metagenome | biome: human gut; feature: human-associated habitat; material: faeces...
ATGTTTCAGCTTATCTTATCTCGGATAGAATGAAGAATATTTTGGAGGAAAATAAGATAACAGGATGGAAATCATATCCCGTTGTAATACACGACAAAAAAGGTAGTATTATTGAAGGATATAATGGCTTTTCAATTGTTGGAAAGAGCGGGCCTATGGATCCAAGAAGACAACCAACCGAATACTACGTAAGAAAATGGGATGGGTCGGTTTCAGATAGCTTGGATTACATTGGAGCTTGGTTCCCATTGTATTCTTTGACATAATCAACCTATCATATAATACGCAAAAGTAATGCTTTTTACTTATTTAATGATGTATTACACATAGATATTACCACGGTAAAATAATCTAATACGTAAACGAACTGCCGCCAACGAACTCTCTCATTACAGATGTTGGAGGGATGGTTGCAATCTCTTGCGGGTTAAGTTCTATTATGTAAGACAAGAACTTAAGCAGTCTCAACGCAGTTGCGTAATTTGGTGATGACGGGCAGATTCTTCTTAGCAGAGGCTCTGCATAGTACTTTAACATTGGCAACTCGTAAATGAGTGTTGAGTTGAACATTATATCTGCGTTCTCCTGGAAAGGGAATATGTTCTTGTACTCCCCGTTACGTACACTCTGCCAACGACTTAATGTCTCCTCTGCCTTTATACCTCTAAAGTTGTTGTCTCTTACCATTCTGCGCAACAGGCGGTTATCTGTTGTGGAGATACTGTTGTTCTCGTCTATTGAGAGAGAGGTAAGTGCAGATGCATAGATCTTGAACTTGTTTTCGTTTGGAATATCTGCGGTAAGCAGAGGGTTAAGGCCATGAATCCCCTCCATTACAAGGATATCTGAGGATCCCATCTTTATCTTTTTACCATGAAACTCCCTGCGTCCTGTCTCAAAATTAAATTTTGGCAACTCAATCTCTTCGCCGTTGAAGAGCTGTTTGAGCTGTTTGTTAAGGAATGGTATATCCAAGGCATATACAGACTCAAAATCGTAGTTACCGTTCTCATCCTTTGGAGTATGCTCCCTGTCTACAAAATAGTCATCCATTCCAAGCACTACAGGATTAAGCCCAACCACCTTGAGTTGCAAGGCTACACGCATGGATGTTGTTGTCTTTCCGCTACTCGACGGGCCTGCAATTAAAACAAGTTTTACATTCTCCCGCTTTCTGTAGATAGTGTCTGCTATATGTGCATATTTCCTTTCATGCAGAGCCTCGCTAACCTGTATAATATCTTTTCCATAACCTCTTTGTATTGCAGCGTTTACAGTGCCTATATCTCTCACTCCCATAATCTGGCACCAGTGTGAGTTCTCCTTAAAGACATCGTGCAGCTTTACGTTCTCACGGGCATACTTTTCAATATGTTCTCTCTCCTCTTCTGATATACCGCTAAAGCATGGCGGAAGCTCCACCCCCTGCACATTGGCAGAGAATACTTCGTCGGGAAGCGTATAAGGGGGTTGCTCTCCCGGGAACTGCAGACAAAAGCCCTCCTTAAAATGCACAAGGTTAAACTGTTCAATATATCCGGTAGAATAGAGCATGGGACCATAAAAGGTATCTGAATATCCGTCTAAGGTGTATATTGAAACAAAGAAGAAACCAAGGCTTTTAAACAGCATGGCCTTTTCGAACTGGCAGTGCTCCTCAAAAATCTTTATGGCATCCCCATTGGTAACCTTACTCTTGACTATACGCAGGTCTGCTGCAACAATCTCCTTCATCCGCTGCTTCAGCTCCGCCACCATTGCAGATGTTGTGGCAATGGTCTTTATTACCTCGCTTTTACCGGCAATGTACCCAGACTCCTTCTCTCTAAGCTCACCGTAAAGGCCCTGAGGAAGATTGTAGTCCAATATGAGAGAGTACTGTGGGAAAAGATCATGTACAGCCTTTTGCAGAACAAGGCTTAACGAGCGTATATATGTACGTCTGCCGTCTCCGTCCGTTATATCCAAAAAGGCAACTGTATGCGCCCTAAAAATTTGATAATCAAGCTCTTTTAACTGATTATCTATATATGCCGCCAAAACCCTGCGCTTAGGGCTATAACCTGTCTGTTTTAGAAGATCCAATACAGATGTACCAACATTTATCTCATAATAACTGTCTGTGTTTTTGCAATATACATTAACCTGTTTCATACTTCCAAATAATAATCAATTCATATTTCTGCTATCTCTTAAGCCACAACTCCGGGTTCTGCTTTACCGTTCCGTTCCACAGTTCAAAATGAAGCACAGAGGTGTTATCCTTAACCTCAAGAGTTCCAATTACATCCCCTCTGTCTAATCTTGTACCCTGCTTTACACTCACTCTGCTCAACTTGCAGTAAAATGTAAAAAATTTACCATGCTGAACAAGCACGCAGTGATTATAACCGGGAATAATTATAACCTGCTTTACAACCCCACTGAACACTGCCTTTACCTGTGCCGCAGCAGTTGTGGATATATTAACTCCGTTGTTGAACGGAAGTTTTACATTCTTGAGCGTAGGGTGCGGATGCTCTCCAAATTGTTCTATTATAACACCTTGCGATACAGGCCACGGCAATTTCCCTTTGTTATCGCCAAACTCTGCAGAGAGCTTTATATCTATTTCGTCCAATCCTTTTTTGTTTCCCGACGAACTATTTTTTGTATCATTGCCCCCTGTAGCCTTTATTGCAGCAGCAATCAACCTTTCAACCTCTCTGTTAAGCCGCTGCGATTCTGCCCTCTTTTGAGCCAGTTCCTTTTTCAACTTGCTCTGCTGCTGCGAAAGTTTTTTTGCCGATCTGTTTAGAGAAACCTCCTCCTTCTTAAGGTTGTTTCTTTCTGTACTGAGCTTGTCAAGCGAATTTTGAGTCTCATTGCTCAGCACGGCAAGCCGCTCCATCTCACGACTCAGCTGCTCGCGCATCCCCATAATCTTAAGCCCCTGCCGGTTTATCTTTTCCGAGAAGTTTTTCAGATAAACCCATCTTCTATAGCCCTGCTCTATATTCTTGCTTGCAATAATATACATGAACCATGTGCGGGAATCTCTGTTTTTATAGGCGTTAAGCAGCAATTTTTTATGATGAACCTCTAAAGTATCCAAAGTGCGTTTTAAGGAGTTGCTGTTCTCCAATACCCTTTTATACTCCTCCCTCTGCTGTTTAAGGGTTTCTCCAATCTCCGCTATAAGATTGTTTCTTGTCTGTATCTTTTTTCTGAGCAGCACCAATCCGTTAACCGTATTGCTGTGCTTTTTACTGGTTTCAAAAATCTGCCTGTCCAAAAAATCTATGTCTGACTCTATTGCCTCTATCCTCTGTTTATGCGCATCTATGGTCTTTTTGTAGTCATCCGCCTGTCTGTTTTGGGCAGACAATCCCCCGTTTCCGCAATAAAAAATCGCAGAAAAAAACAGGACAACGCTCAACAGCAATATTTTGGATTCTTTCATCTATCTAAGTTGTCTCCACTTGGATTATTTGACCGCCTCTCTACGCTCTTTTATCTTTTGTTCAAGATCCATCTCATTATCTGTATCAATAGCTTTGGCTTGATTCCAATATATAAAGGCAAGATCATACTCCTTTAACGCATAAAGCACCTCTGCATAATGGTCTAAAACAGCCGCACTCTCCTTTCCTCCGTAAAGCATTGCATGCTTGAATGTAGACTTTGCCTCAATAGGCTTATCCATAAGAAACAGTATCCAACCAAAAGTATCCAAGTATGTAGGATTGTCAGGTTCGGCCTCTATTGTCTTCTTGCTCATAGCATATGCATGCTTCAAATCCTTTTTCTGCAAAGAGAGGTAATAAGCATAATTGTTAAGCACCGAAACCTCATTGGGATTAATCTTTAGTGCTTTTTTGTAGTACGAGAACGCTCCGGGAACATCCCCTACCAAATGACTCAGATCTCCAAGAAGCGAGTATGTCTTCAGCAGCATATCCTTGTCTCTCCCCGCTGCAGCCTCCTTTTCTAATTTTTTGTAAGTTTCTATTGATTCCCTATACCTCTCCTCTTTAAAATATACAAAAGCAAGAATATCTAACCTGTCATTAAGGTTCACAGACTCAAGATGATTCACAAGTGTATCGCACTCTTTGCCGGTAAGCAGCTTCTCAAGCGGCTTGTAATCCTCAACATAGAGTAGAAAACTTATATACTCCAGTAGCTGCTGCGGAGATGGGTTACTAAGCGTATAGTCCCTAATAACCTGCGCAGCATCATGTTTTCTTTCCCCCTGCAGATAATACCCTACAGCCAACTGTTTTACAAGAGTATCTGCAGGATAGGCTGTTCTGAGTGTTGTTATAAGGCTGTCCATCTGCTTTGTATAGGCTGTCATAACCCCCGGGATCTGCAGGATATTCCTTACATACGCAACCTTTCCTTGCGGATTCATTATATCATCTGCCATGACAACCTTTACCGTTTTAAAGAAGTTGGGATAATCCCTTCTTACCCTATATACCTCAGACTTACCGTAAATTGCAGGCATATAGTTCTTCTGATGGGATAACGCTTTTTCATAATACTCCATCGCAAGGGTATCTTTATATCGTTCAAGATAGAGATCTCCAAGCAGAGTCTCAACGTTGACAGACTGCTGTTCCTTGTCAAATTTTGTAAAATACTCAACTGCTCCGTCCCAATTATCCTCCATCCTAAAGATCTTGAATCTCAACGATGCCGTTGATTCGTTCCTTCCCTGCACCTGCTCTATCCTCTCAATTAGCCTTGTTGCTGCCGGCAGGTCCTTTGCCGCAATATACAGCTCCGCTAAAGTGTAGTAGTAGTTTATCTTTTTAGGGTTGGCCTTTACCAATTTGTCATATATCTCTATGGTCATTGCAAGGTTGTCCTTGGCAAGATAAATCTGTGCCAATGTCTCCTTGTATGTTGTGTTTACAGAATCTTTCTCTATAGCTCTAAGGAGCAGTTTCTCTGCATTGTCGAATGACCTCTCCGTCATAGCAATTCTTGCAAGGTAATAGAATGCGGCATCGTTCTTTGCCGTTGAATCTACCTCCAAAGCCTTTATAAACTGAGCTTTTGCCGCAGCATACTCGTTAAGATTAAAATATTTTAACCCATCTAAATAATATTCGTTCTGCGCATTGGCAGCTATTGTAAAGATTCCTGTAAAAATTGCCGTGACAATAGTTTTTAAAATATTTTTCATACAAATCCCCCTATTTGTCCATAAACTGTTTAAGCTGCTTTGCCATATTGGATGCAAATACAAAATCGTTGAGTTCCTTACATTCGGACGAAAGGATCTCCCTGTTGTTACCCTCCCACTTTTTCTCTCCTTTGTAAATGAAAACCACATTGTCTCCAATCTCCATAACAGAGTTCATATCGTGAGTGTTTACCACCGTAGTAATTTTATACTCCTGCGTTATCTCCTTTATAAGTCTGTCTATTACAATGGATGTTGTTGGATCCAACCCGGAATTTGGTTCATCACAAAACAGGTACTTTGGATTAAGGGCTATTGCTCTTGCTATTCCAACTCGCTTTTGCATTCCACCGCTAAGCTCAGACGGCATCTTTTTGTTGGCATTTTCAAGATTCACCCTTTTAAGGCAGAAGTTGACTCTCTCCAACTTCTGTTCTTTGGACCAGTCTGTAAAGAAATCCATAGGGAACATTATATTCTCCTCCACAGTGGCAAAATCAAACAGAGCACTCCCCTGAAACAGCATCCCCATCTCCTGTCTGAGTCTCTTTTTCTCTGCGGCATTCATCTTTATGAAAGATTTGCCATCGTATAGAATATCTCCTTTGTCGGGAATAAAAAGGCCTACCAAGTTTTTAAGCAACACCGTCTTTCCACTGCCGCTGGCGCCAATGATAAGAGAACATTCCCCCGGCTTGTAGGTTACGCTTATATCCTTTAATACATCCTTTCCGTCAAACTCCTTGTACAAATGCTTGGCTTCTATCATATCTTTCTCTCCTATTTACAACATTATCTTGGTTATAAGCAGGTTAAACACCAAAATAAGTCCACTGCTTATTACAATTGCCTTTGTGCTCGAACGTCCTACACCAAGCGAGCCACCCTTTGCATAATATCCGTAAAAAGAGGATACGGAGGTTATGATAAAGGCAAAAACAGCCATTTTTGTCATACTGTAGTAAACATAATATGGTTTAAAGGCAAACTGTATACCGTCTATATATTGGCCAAGATTAATGACCCCTGTGAATATAACAATAAGTGCGCCACCAAGCAGACCTATCATGAAACTCGCCAACATTACAAACGGACTTAGAGTGGTGGCAGAGGCTATCTTTGGAAGAATAAGATAGTTGGCTGAATTAACACCCATAATCTCCATTGCATCTATCTGCTCTGTTATACGCATACTTCCTATCTCAGATGCAATGTTTGAGCCTATCTTGCCGGCTAAAATAAGCGCAACCATGGTAGAACAAAACTCCAATACCAAACTTTCACGCGCCATATATCCTACATACATCTTTGGAATGAACGGATTCTCCAAATTGTATGCAGTCTGCAACACAATTACCGCTCCTATGAATATAGAGATGATTGAAACTATTGGAAGTGAATCTATTATTAGTTTATATGCCTCTGTAACATACTGCTTTCTAAAGATGCACCATTTCTCAGGTTTGGTAAACACCCTCTCCATAAGCAGCCAGTACTGTCCTATAAGTTCTAAATTTTTTTTAACACCCATAAATCTCCTCTTGTAGCAGACCTTAAAAAAGGTCTTGTAAAAACACCGCAAGTTACACATTTTTTTATTCATTAAATAATTACTAAATTCGCATGTTTTAACGGCTAATGCACTGCATTTTGAATTTACTGTATGACATAGGGATGAGAGGGTATTCGCTTGCAGCCAAAATTGCAGCACCCTTTAATGATAAGGCAAAGCTTTTCTGTAAAGGCAGAAAGGGGTTGCTTGCACGCATTGTGCAGACTGTAAAATCAGATGCGCCCATAGTATGGTTTCATGCGTCGTCTGTTGGCGAATTTGAGCAGGCCCGCCCTATCATAGAGTGGTATAAAGCCAACGCTCCACAATACAGAATTCTGCTAACATTCTTTTCTCCAAGTGGATATGAGCTTAGAAAGAACTATGATATGGCAGATTGGGTTTTCTACCTCCCAATAGATACGTCCAGCAATGCTCGCCGTTTTGTTGAGGCTGTAAAGCCCCAAAAAGCCATCTTCATAAAGTATGAGTTCTGGTACAACTACCTTACAACCTTAAAGAGGTTTGGAGCGGAGGTTTATATTGTATCTGCCATATTCCGTAGGAGCCAACCGTTTTTCAAATGGTACGGTTCTCTGTTTAGAAAGATGCTCGGAACCTATAGCCATCTCTTTGTGCAGGATGAAAATTCTGCAGCACTATTGGCCGAAGTTGGTATAAAGGAGAATGTTACAATTAGCGGAGATACTCGGTTCGACCGTGTTTACAAGATTACCAAAAGCTCAAATAATCTGCCGCTTGTAGACGCTTTTGTAAGGGTTGGTATGCCATCCTCTTTTGCCGGTATTACTCCTGCTGCCCAAGCTGTTACAACTACCAAGACTACAAACAGTCTTATACTTGTGGCCGGCAGCAGCTGGCCGCCCGATGAGGCTTTAATTGCACGCATTCTCGAAAACTTCTCAAAGATAAGGCTTGTTCTTGCTCCACATGAGATAGGAAAAGACCATCTAACGGCAATAGAGCGTACCTTCTCTATATACAACCCTGTTAGATACACCCAACTTAACGAGCGTTTTGTAAACTCTGCCGAGGGGAGTGAAGAGAGAGAGGCTATCTGCAAACAACTGTCCTGCAGCAGGGTGCTCATAATAGACTGCATAGGCATACTTTCATCTATATACAAGTATGGCCATGTTGCCTATATTGGCGGCGGGTTCGGGGTTGGCATCCACAACATCTTAGAGGCTGCAACATACGGAATACCAATAATATTTGGTCCAAACTACAAAAAGTTCAAAGAGGCAAGAGATCTCATTGCTCTTGGCGGCGCAACAAGCATAGAGAACTGCTCCGACCTGTACGATATTACAAATAAATTTGTGAACAACAGATCTGTAATAGCAGAAAAAGGTGCTGTCTGCAAAAACTATGTTTTGTCTAATATAGGCGCCACCCGGAAAGTAGTCTCAACAATAGAGAAAAACGTTGGCATTAATTATGTGTATAGTTGAGAGTGTATAGTGCATAGTTTGTTGTTCGCTTTCGCGCAGCTTTGGCATTGGCTGATTTAAGGTAAGGTGAGTATAGAAAGTATAGAGAGTAATTATAAACCGTTGTGAACTACCTGTCAATCAAGGGAACAGCGGTTGCCAAAAGTAGCTTAATAAGTTTCCCAACAAACAATCATTAGCTTTGTCAGTATAAAAACGACTATCTTTGCGAGTCGTAACGGTATATATGTCTTATGTTAAAAAGAGAGGTAGTCCACCCTGTTTTAGGGAAAATAATCTATGCAAAGAATCCAAATTCAAAGTCTGTACGCGTGAGCATTCGCGCAGATCGCGGATTGCTTGTGTCGCTCCCAACATATTTCACATATAACGATGCCGAACTGTTTGTAGAGCAGAACTGCGGGCGAATAGCAGAGATGGTAAAGCGGCTGAAACAAAAGGTCTCTGCCCGCGAGTCTGTACACCATGCAAGCAGCGATACGCTCAAGGAGACAATAAACCGGGCCAGAGCCGTGTTGCCAAAACTGTTGGAGGAGTTGTCGGGAAGCATGAACAGACAGATAAAAATTACAGACGGGAAAGGACGGGTTATTGAGTCCCCTTTCAGCTATAACAGACTTTTTCTTAAAAACAATGTCTCCAACTGGGGCAGTTGCTCAATAAAGAGGAATATAAATCTTAATGTTAATCTTGTTAATCTGCCGGAACATCTTATAAGATATGTAATCCTCCACGAGCTCTGCCATTTAGTATATATGAACCATGGAACACGGTTTCATGCTCTTTTAGACTCTGTATGCGGTGGCAAAGAGAAAGAATTAGCCAAGCAGCTTAGAGGGTACTCCCTCCTTTAAAGTTTAGAGTTTAGAGAGACTTTTCTTTATACACTATAAACCATAAACTTTCTACTTCGTCCATCTGTTATCAGTTCACTATATTATGGTATAAAACAACAATCAACAGCTCTGTGCTATACCATTACACTAATTCAAAACATTTTGATAGAAATAAATACCTATGCTATGGCCTAAAATCAGGAGCATAGTAGATGTAGTCTAATTTCTTACCCTCTTCCGTAGGTTGGAATCTGTTTTATTATCGTATGAACCACCGCCGCCTCCACGGTCAATTAAAGCATTGAGCAGTTGCTCTGCTGTATCTCTGTGTCGGTTGTTAGGCCTTTCTGCCGTAACTACCAACTCAGGCATGTCATATATTGGCTCATACGATTTGGTATCTACCGAATTTGCAATCCTGTAGATGGAGATCTTCTCCAAGAATTTGAATGCATTATCATTATTCGTTTCAATATAGGAGGACTTGTCAAATACATAAACGCCATTGCAATATTCGCCGTCTTTATATTGACTTACTCTTACCAATTCACCACTTCTTGCAAGCCAATGCCGTCATTTACGTAAAATCCGGGTAAATTTCCATTTTCAAAATCCATTACAGCCAATTGTCCGTTCTTTTGCAGCATAAGCGTTGGCGTTGGCTAATTTATTTATAGTTTATGGTTAAAATTTATAGTCAGTTAATTAGTTTATAGCTTTAAAGTGAAAATTTTTTTCTATTAGCTTTTAACTTTCTATACGCTATAAACTCTCAACTATAAACTTTTATAATGCTGTCTATACACTTTAAACTATAAACTTTCAACTAAGCCGAGGCTAAGGCTAAGGCCAAGGTCAAAGCAATAAAACTAATAAAAAAATGTTGTGTAAAGTAATCTGCGGAGCCACACGCGGAATAGAGGTTATTCCGGTAACCATAGAGGTAGATGTAAGCCCCGGCATAGCTTTCTTTTTAGTGGGGCTTCCCGACAATGCCGTTAAGGAGAGCCAGCAAAGGATAAGCGCATCGTTGCAGAAGTTAGGCTTTAAGATACCCGGCAAAAAGATCATCATAAACCTTGCACCCGCAAATGTAAGGAAGGAGGGTTCAGCCTTTGATCTCCCCATAGCTGTTGGGATTTTGGCAGCATCGGGCCAATTGGAGCTTACAGGACTCAACAGATACCTTATTGCCGGAGAGCTCGCATTAGACGGTACACTAAGAGCTATTAACGGGGCCTTGCCGCTAATAATATATGCGCGGGATACCGGATTGGAGGGGATCATTCTTCCAACCGCCTCTGCCTGCGAGGGTATAGAGATAGAGGGCATCGACATCTATGCAGCCAATACTTTACAGGAGGTGATAGAGATTCTACTATCTAACGGAGGAAACAAGCAATATCTTGTAAAACAGAGAATAGAGAGAGAATACTCAGGCAAATTCATATCTGCAAACGGCCAAAACGGTTTGCCGTTGCTAAAAATAACAGAAAGCATCAACCGCACCAATGAATATGATTTTAAAGATATAAAGGGGCAGCAACTTGCCAAAAAGGGTTTGGAAGTTGCCGCAGCAGGTGGGCATAACCTTATAATGACCGGCTCTCCCGGTAGCGGAAAGACATTATTGGCAAAGAGCATAACATCCATACTACCGCCGCTTAGCAGGGAGGAGAGTATTCAGACCAGTGTCATATACTCAATTGCAGGAGAGCTTAACTCCCACATGGGACTCATAAAAAGGAGACCTTTCAGGCAACCGCACCATACATCAACGTTGCAGGCTATTACCGGAGGGGGAAGCCATATACTTCCCGGGGAGATCTCGCTTGCACACTGCGGGGTGCTCTTTTTAGATGAATTTGCAGAGTTTCCACGCTCGGTGATTGAGGTGCTAAGACAGCCGTTGGAGGACAGGATAATACAGCTAAGCAGAGTACGTTCAAAAATCACCTATCCGGCATCTTTTATGCTTATAGCAGCAATGAACCCCTGTCCATGCGGCTATTTGGATGATGAGAGCGGAAAATGCAACTGCACCTCATATATGATAGAGAGATACAGGAGCCGTGTGTCGGGTCCCATATTAGATAGAATAGATATAAGGTTAAAGATAAGACCTGTACCAAAAAACCTGCTCGTAGATGACAGTCAGGCCGAACCCAGTTCTGTAATTGCAGAGAGGGTTGCAAAAGCTCGGGAGATTCAGTTAGAGAGATTTAAAGGGGAGCATTTCTTTACCAATTCAGAGATCCCCTCTCCTCTTGTAAAAAAATATTGCCGTTTGGCAGAATCGGAGAAAAAATATCTTATGAGTGTTATAGAAAAGATGGATATCTCAGCCAGAAGATACAACCGCATCCTAAAACTCTCCAGAACCATAGCAGATCTTTCCGGAGAAATGGATATAAGGACGACTCACATCATACAAGCCTTTCACCTCTCGTATTAGCACCGCTACGAACAAATTGCTACAGCTCAACTAAGCCGGCTTTTATTGCGTAAATGGTGAGACCTGCTGTTGTCTTTATGCCCAATTTGGAAGATATGTTCTTTCTGTGCGAGAGGACTGTCTGAAAGCTTATGTTAAGGATATCTGCGATCTCTTTGTTGATCTTTCCCTGCGCAACCAACACAAGAACCTCCGTTTCGCGCGGAGTGAGTATCCCCTCGGCTCCGGCCGCAGTATTGCCTGCCGCAACCATAGAAACAGATTTTTTGTTGGGGAGCAAAGCGGAAATAATGCGGCGGTGCGTAACAATACCGGTCTCCAATGAGCCGAGCGCAAAGATTGTTGCATAGCAGAGGTTGTCGTTAAAGTTCCCTTTAAGGTACTTTATCATTACAAGCTGCATCTCGGCAAGCAGCTCCTCGGCCTCAGTCACACCACTCAATTTTAACAGGTCAAACTCTTTTGACATTATCTTACAGAATTCATCTAAAAGGTTTGAGAGCTGTATCAGTTGTCCTTTTGCGGTATCTGTGCTCATGCTCATCTCTATGAATGCCTTGAGGTGCTTCTCTATGTTGGGCAGCTGCACCGCCTTAAAGTAAACGGTGCTTTTTGAGAAGTACCCCTCTGCAAACGGAGTCCATTTTACCCCTCTTGCAGATATAACCTGCGGATTTTCGACCGTCTGTACAAGCAACCTTACTAACGGCATATCCTCCTCTGCTATCCCTGCAGCTTTTGCAGCTTCTCCCAGGGTCATCTCACCAACGCCAAGCCTTATTCCTAACCTGTTAAGAACAGGAATCACACCGCCATTCTTTAGAATAACGTTATAAAGTATTGGTTGAGAGATTATTGACATTTACAATCCTGAATTATATCTGGAAGAGTCCGTTTATCCGGGCATCTATGCAGTCTATAACGTAGCTGAGATCTTTGGGGTTATCCTCAAATTTTATATTATCTACGTTTATAACCAATTTTTTACCATCCTTGTAGTTATCGTACCATTGGTCGTAGAGTTCGTTAAGCCCTTTAAGGTAATCTATCCTTATGGAGCTTTCGTACTCACGTCCTCTCTTTTGAATTTGGCTGACAAGATTGGGAATGGAGGACTTAAGATAGATGATAAGATCCGGTGGTCTTACAAGAGACAACATTAATTCAAACAGCGACGTATAGTTCTCAAAATCACGGGTAGACATAAGCCCCATCTTGTGAAGGTTAGGGGCAAATATTCTGGCATCCTCGTATATGGTTCTGTCTTGGATGATGTTCTTGCCGCTTTTTGCAATATCAACAACATCCATAAAACGTTTGTTAAGGAAGAATATCTGCAGGTTGAAAGACCATCTTTGCATATCTGTATAAAAATCAGACAGGTAAGGATTTGTATCCACAACCTCATATTTTGGCTCCCAATTGAAATTTTTTGTAAGGAGCCTTGTTAAAGTGGTCTTGCCGCTTCCAATATTTCCCGCAATTGCTATGTGCATGAGTTTATCTGTTTCTTAACACTTACTTAAATGCAAAAATAGATAAAAATTGGTAATTTTGCGCACATGTTGGATTCATTATTAGATAAGGGCAGACGGGAGAGAATGGTTAAGAGCCTCTCTGCAAATCCCATGGTAAACGACAATGTGCTCGAGGTTATGAGGCGCATTCCAAGACATATTTTTGTTGAAAAGGGGCTTGGGCATTTGGCGTACAATGACAAGCCGCTCTCCATTGGCGGAGGGCAGACCATATCGCAGCCATCCACAGTGGCTGTACAGACAAGTCTGCTTGGGCTTAAAAAAGGGGATAAGATTCTTGAGATAGGTACAGGATGCGGTTACCAGACGGCTGTGCTTGAACTTCTTGGCGGAGAGATCTATAGTGTGGAAAGAATTGAGGCTCTGCACAAAGCGGCAGAGAGCAACCTTAAGGAGATAGGATGTTTTGGGGTAAAGCTCTTTCTTGCAGACGGGCATTGCGGGTTACCGCAATATGCCCCCTTTGACAAAATCATTGTAACATGCGCTGCAGATGAGATGCCACATGAATTAGCGCTGCAACTATCTGTACAAGGTGTAATGGTAGTTCCTATTGCGCAAAACCAAGCCCAAGTTCACGCAAACGGGCAGCAGATGATGGTGGTAAAAAGGATCTCCCAAACAGAGTACGATATTCACAACATGGGAGCATGCAGCTTTGTCCCTATGCTTAAAGGTACGGTATAAACGTTTTAACAGCAATATATGATAACAGTAAAAGCTTTCTATTTTAACGATATACGTGAGTGTACATACGTAGCTTATGATGAAACTAAAGAGTGTGTGATAATAGACCCCGGATGCCAGAGCGCCGGCGAGCAGCAGAGACTTGTAAAGTTTATTGAGCAGAACAACCTCAAACCGGTAAAGGCCCTTCTCACCCACGGCCACTTTGACCACGTTATGGGGGCGGCTTTTGTGCACAGGCAGTGGAATATCCCATTCTACCTTCACGCCGAGGATAAAGGTCAGTTGGAGCGGGCGCAGCCATACTGCCAGATGTTCGGTCTTAACATAGAGCAGCCGCCTACAGATACGGTAGATGTCAATGACGGCGATATTATAAAATTCGGCAATACGGAGTTGCATGCAATACACACCCCGGGGCATACAAGAGGAGGTGTATGTTACTATTCTCTTCCCGACAAAGTAATCTTTACCGGAGACTCCCTTTTTGCCGGTAGCATAGGGCGCACAGACCTTCCCGGCGGAGATTACGATGCACTTATGGAGAGTCTTTTGGGCAAAGTATGCAAGCTGGACCCCGACATGAAAGTCTACCCAGGCCATGGCCCCGAGACAACCATAGCACACGAACTTAATACAAATCCGTTCCTCAGATATGAATAAAATACTCCTCTCCCTCCTCTTTACCGGGGGCGTTTTTATGGGAAACATTAGTGTGGCCTGCGGACAGACAGAGGCAGACAGCTCCATCATAGCAGCATCTGACAGCCTGCTTGTAAGCAACACTATTAATGATATGATAGGCCAGAATGTTGTTATACCAAAGATGCCGCAGGAGGCCACCTTTGCAGGGGAGGCTGTACCCTTGCAATATTTTGATGTGTATGAGTCCTTGCAGAGAGAGATAGCATCCCTTACGTATCAGCATGGTACAATGATCTATATAGCCCAACTGCAGGCAAGGTACAAAGAGAGAGTCATGAAGATTTTAAGAGAGGAGGGTATTCCTGGCGATTTCTTCTATCTCTGTATTGCCGAAAGCATGCTCCAGCCTTTGGCATCCCCTGCAGGAGCAAAGGGCTACTGGCAGTTTATGGATGGGACTGCAAAGGAGTACGGATTGGAGGTAAGCCCGTATATTGATGAACGTTACAATTGGGATAAATCAACAAGAGCCGCCGCAAAATATTTTAAAAAGGCTTACGAGAAGTATGGGACATGGACACTTGCTGCAGCATCCTATAATATTGGGATGAACAATGTAGACAACAGAAAACAGCTGCAGGGGCTGAACAACTACTACGACATGCAGTTTCCTGTTGAAACCGCCAGATATGTATACCGGGCTGTGGCCTTTAAGACAATACTTAACAATTTAAAGGATTACGGGTTTAATCTTTCGGAAAAAGACATGTACAAACCTATAGAAACCAAAAGGATAAAGGTAACAGGTTCTGTATCTAACTGGAGTGTGTGGGCAGCGGGACACAATACCAACTTCAAGATGATAAAGATGCTAAACGAATGGATTAGATCCAACAGATTAGACAACAAGGCAGGCAAGACATATTTTGTGGAGATTCCGGCAGAGGGGGCAAGAATAAGATAGATTATGGACAGAATAGAGATAACAGGTGCCCGCGAACATAACCTTAAAGGGATTGATGTTGTAATACCACGGGACAAATTGGTTGTGGTAACAGGACTTAGCGGAAGCGGCAAGTCCTCGTTGGCTTTTGACACCATCTACGCAGAGGGGCAACGTCGTTATATGGAGACACTCTCTGCGTATGCAAGGCAGTTTATGCAGATAATGGAGCGGCCGGCTGTTGACTCTATTACAGGGTTGAGCCCCATTATTGCCATTGAGCAGAAGACAACAGGCAAGAATCCCCGTTCAACGGTAGGCACAATTACGGAGATATACGATTTTTTAAGGCTTCTGTATGCCCGTGCGGCAAAGGCATACTCACCTGTTACCGGGAAAGAGATGGTAAAGTACACTACAGAGCAGATAGTAAATCTAATTCTAAGCAGATACGAGGGGGTAAAATGTCTGCTCCTCTCCCCTATGGTACAGGGAAGAAAGGGGCATTACAAAGAACTGTTTGAGCAGTTGCTCAAAAGGGGATACCAACAGGCAAGAGTAGATGGTGAGTTGGTCTATATTGCAGATGTTAAGCCATTGGACAGATATAAAAACCACTTTATAGAGTTGGTGGTAGACAAATTGGTCCCATCCTCATCTGACTACAAAAGAATCCATGATTCTGTAGAACAAGCACTTCACCAAGGCAAAGGAACATTGGCCGTGATGGATTATCGGGAACTTGAAAACAATGGAAAACCTGCCTTACACTATTTTAGCAGGCATCTTATGTGCCCTGACAGCGGTCTCTCTTTTCCCGAGCCGGCTCCGCATACATTCTCCTTTAATTCACCTCAGGGGGCATGTCCAAAGTGCAAGGGGCTTGGTTTTGTAAGCAAGATAGATATGAAGAGGATTCTCCCGGACCCGTCCAAGTCTATCCTGCAGGGGGCGTTTGTTCCTCTTGGTACATACAAGGACAACAACTGGTTTAGGATACTTGATAGTATGGCCAAGGTGTACGATTTCTCTCTTAACGATCCTGTTGAGAGCCTGCCCGAGGAGATTTACGATATGATTGTAAACGGCACCGATGAGCTTTTTAGAGTTAACCTAAAGGACGGACGCCAGCTTGCCTCGTTCCCAGGGATTATATCCAAGTTGGAGCAATCCGAAGATGAGAATGTTGAAACTTTTGAGAGGAAGGAGCGCTATGTAGAGGAGGTTGTCTGCCCCGAATGCAATGGATCTCGACTTAAAAAGGAGGCTTTGTGTTTTAAGATAGATGACAAGGATATTGCACAGGTATCTGCTTTAAGCATAGATGACCTGTATGATTGGGTTGTTTCGCTTCCCGACAAATTGGATAAAAAGCAGAAACTTATTGCAGAGGATATTCTTAAGGAGCTTGGTGACAGGATTGGTTTCCTTAAGGGTGTAGGGCTTAACTATCTGTCTCTTGACAGGTCTACCCGCTCTTTGAGTGGCGGCGAGAGCCAGAGGATAAGGCTTGCCACGCAGATTGGCAGCAAATTGGTGAATGTCCTGTATATATTGGATGAGCCGAGCATAGGCCTTCACCAACGCGACAACAGGAAACTGATTGATTCTCTAAAGAGATTGAGGGATGAGGGAAATTCTGTTATGGTGGTTGAGCATGATGAGGAGATGATAAGGGAGGCAGACTGGCTTGTTGACCTTGGCCCGGGAGCAGGTGTGAGCGGCGGCAAACTGCTTTTTAACGGCAAACCTTCTAATCTTATGAAGATGAGTCTGCCAAAGGTAAGGGAACTTGGAAGTTTTACCGCCGATTACCTTAGGGGGCTTAGAAAGATAGAGATACCTGCAACAAGGCGTGCAGGTAACGGCAGCTTTTTGGAACTGATTGGTGCAACAGGCAACAATCTTAAAGATGTTGATGTTAAGATTCCGTTAGGGTGCCTTGTTGGAATAAGCGGTGTGAGCGGCAGCGGAAAGTCTACACTCATAAACGAGACCCTCATGCCAATTCTTAGCGCCCATTTCTATAGATCTCTTGCCAAACCGCTGCCATACAGAGAGATTAAGGGCATTGAGTCTGTTGACAAACTTATTGTTGTAGACCAATCTCCAATAGGAAGGACACCGCGAAGCAACCCTGCTACCTATACAAATGTCTTTAATGACATAAGGAAGCTGTTTGAGAATACTCCCGATGCCAAGATAAGAGGCTTTAAGGCGGGACGCTTCTCCTTTAATATTAAGGGGGGCAGATGTGAAGCCTGCAAGGGTGCAGGTGTTGAGGCCATTGAGATGAATTTTCTTCCTACCGTGTATGTTCATTGCAAGGAGTGTAACGGGCAACGCTACAACAGAGAGACTTTGGCTGTTAAGTACAAGGGCAAGAGCATAAACGATGTATTGGAGATGACCATATCGCAGGCTATGGAGTTTTTTGAACCTGTTCCATCCATTTATCAAAGGCTTAAAGCACTTGAAGAGGTAGGATTGGGATATGTTAAGTTGGGACAGCCCTCAACGACATTGAGCGGCGGCGAGACCCAGAGGGTAAAATTAGCTGCAGAGCTTGCCAAAAAGGATACCGGCAATTCTGTCTATATCTTGGATGAACCTACCACAGGTCTGCACTTTGAGGATGTGAGGGTTCTTTTGGGCGTACTTCAGAGGATTGTAGACCGGGGCAATACTGTAATAGTGATCGAACACAATTTGGATGTGATAAAGACAGTTGATTATCTTATAGATCTTGGTCCCGAAGGTGGCGCCGGCGGCGGATGCATAGTTGCTACCGGAACTCCTGAGGAGGTTTCCAAGGTTAAAGAATCTTATACCGGGCATTTTTTGGCTGAACTGCTTTAGCCGAGCAGGGCAGGAAGGATGGATATGTCTCCCCTTTACCTGCCGCTACCTGCAATAAGTCTCTTTACCTTCTCGCAGAAAGGGCTGTCTGCAATAACCTCCTCAACAGTTACAGGCATCCTAAAACACCAGTACTGATTTGGATTTGACGGATCGTTTATACGCTCATCCGCAGGGTTTGCAGAGCGCAACTTAACAGAGAGCGACAACCAGTCTTGCAACGGCAATATGGCAAACATGCTCTTGGAGGCAAGATTCTCTGCTATAACCTTTTCACACTCTGCAGGGGTGGCATCCGAACCATTCCCGTGCAGTCTTTGGCCAAGCCACATTCTCAGAGTCTCGCTGTCATGGGTAGATGTGGTACATACGCTCAAATATGAATAATCTGCAGGATTACCTATCTCAACCCCTGATTCTTTTGGCATGGTCTGCAACTCCAAAGACAGGATATGAAGATTTTTCATACACTCTGTTACAGAGGGATTCCTCATCCCAAGATCCTCTCCGCAGGCTAACATGTTTGAAGCTGCTATAAGCTGCTGCAATTTGTTTACTGCATTGTGATACCACAGGTTGTTGTTACGCGTGTAGAAGAAATCGTTATACAGAGCATCGTAAGCGGTGCTCATCTGCGGAGAGAGAGAAAAATATGCATAACTCTCCTTTGCACCAATCATAGGATAGTAGAACCTGTGCCGGTGCGGATCCTCTATAAAGAGTGTCTCGTACTCCATTGCGTTTTTGTTTACGGATCTTATGAGAACGCTGTCGGATGCCTTGCCGAATGTTCCGGCAAGCGCCCCGTCTGTACAGTTGTCTATAAACCAGCTCTCCCTGCACTCGGATTCATCCTTAAGTCCCATGGCGGCAGCTATATCCTTACGGGTATAGGCTATTGCCGGAGAGAAGTGTCCCATAAGGGCGCTCCTGTATGTTATAGGAATCTCCCATATTCTAAAGAAACCTAAAATATGGTCTAACCTGTAAGCATCAAAATATTTGGACATCTGTATAAGCCTGCCCCTCCACCATGAGTAGTGGTCTTGCGACATTGCCCTCCATTTATATGTAGGGAAGCCCCAGTTCTGCCCCTCTTTGCAGAAACCGTCCGGCGGAGCGCCGGCACTCTCGTCTGTATTAAACAGTTCGGGGGTCTTCCAAACCTCCACACTGTGCGGTGCAACGCCAATAGGAATATCCCCCTTTATTATAATGCCATTTTCGTGAGCATGCTTTTTTGCGGCACTCATCTGCAGATGAAGGTGATACTGTATGAACACATAAAAGTCTGTCTCCTCTTTTGTTACAGACAGCTCTTTCCATTCATAAAAATTTACAGTATCATTCTTGTCTCTTAACGCAGAAAACTCTGCATAAGGGTTGAGCCAGTTCTTGTTAGACTTTACAAATGTATAGAATTCGGGTTGCGCAAAGGTATTCCCCTTTTCCATCTCATAGATCTGTTTTAAGAAGCGCATTTTTGATTCAAATACATCGTCGTAGTCCAAGGTGGATTTTATATTGAGCAACCTACCCTCTCTCTTAATGGCTTTTATAAGGTTGAAGATCTTTACAGATCTGTCCGTATCTGCCTGCTGCTCTGTCTCCTTTTCCTTTCTCCTCTTTCCTGTAAGCAGCCCCCCAAACAGCTTGCCGGCAGGTTTTTCACCTCTCTCCTCTGTTGGCGCGGATGTTACTATCTCCTCTATCACATTCTCCCCTTCGGACCTCTTCAATACATCTAACAGGTTAATATAAATAGGGTGAAAGGCAAAGGAGGATATGCAGTTGTACGGATATGAATCCTTCCGGTTTTTAGCAGATGTGGTATCATTCACCGGCAGCAGCTGCAAAACCTTCATTCCACACAGTTTCATCATATCTGTAAACTGCTTTATATCACAAAAATCTCCCACTCCGTGGCTTAACTCTGTTCTCATTGAAAAAACAGGTATGGCACAACCGGCATAGCGCGGATTGTTGCTGTAACCTTTTGATGATTCGTCGGGAAACAAAACAGAAGAATTCTCCTTTATTACAGTTGAATGGCGGGCTATCTGCGGACAGTGGAACACCCTGTTTGCAGAGTTCTCCCAAGTAGTGCGGTTAAATACAAACTTATATTCGATAACCAATGGAAGCTCCTCTGCGGATATGGAGTAAGACCAGCGACACCCCTCTTCCCGTATCATAGAGGGGGCTTTTGCCATGTCCCAATTGCCAAGTTCCTCTGTGTTTCCGCACAGCTGAATTGAACAGTCTGCGGGGATATTTGGGATTGTAGCCTTTATTATAAGCTCCTTATTCTGTATGTGGGTTTGTGTGTATGGGTTGCTCTTTGCCCCGTAAAACACCTCCGAAAATGGTGCGGAAAGGAAAGGCGCCCTTTTGTCGTTACCTTGCCATTCGTCAAAACAGACTATCTGAACAGTCTCTGTGTTAAGCGCTATTTTACGTTTAGGGCCGTTCTCAAAAAATATGGAATCTGCATTGCCATCTGCAGCTTTGCGTTTTATGAAATATTTGTAGGAGATTATCCTGTCTCTGTCTGTAGGGTTGCATTTTATCTCTCCGCTCCAGAGTCCATCCTTTGCATACTGCATCTTTAGAGCTGCATCAAGCTCGTTATTGCCTAATTCCGCAGTTGACCCGCAGATGTAGATCTCCTCACCCCATTGAGTGTTATAGTTAATTAAGAATCTTATTGTCATAAGGTTACAGTGATTCAAGACAATTATGTCCTGTTGTCTTTGCGTTTAAGTTTTTTAATGGCAGCATTTATAATAACCAACGAAACCGCCCCACATATTATCATTACAAGAGCCTGCGATTCATGCGATATTGTGGCGAATATGATACCTGTCTGCCGGGCAATTCCGTAAACGCCCAACAGAGCCATGCTTATGACAAGGTGATATGCACCAATTCCGCCCTGTACAGGAACAGCCCATCCAAGCCCCCCCACTATCATAAGGAAGAGGGCGTCTATTGCCGTTAGATCGTGAACCTGCGGAAAAGCATATATGGTGGTAAGGCTCGTGAACCAGTATGTCCCCCACAAAAGAGCTGTGTAGAGTAAAAACAGCCATTTATGCTTCATCTTGAATGCAGACAAAAAACCCTTTACAAGCCCCTTTGCAACTCCGCTTAGTTTATTGAATATTTTAAACCTGCTTAATTTTCTCCTTAAAAGAACAGGGATAATCACTATTGCCAACAAAACGACAACGGCAACTACCCCGTAAACTATATTGTCCTCTATCTTTGTAAATAGAGGCTCCAACAATGTCTCCTCTATAAATTTTCCAAACTGTTGCCACTTGAATACTAAAAGAAAAAGAACCCAAAAGAGAAGGCAAAAGAGATCAAATGTCCTCTCCAACACCACCGTTCCCAATGTTCCTTCAAAACTTATCTTGCCTGTTTGTGCTATAACACCACACCTTGCCAACTCTCCCGCTCTTGGGAATACAAAATTTGTAAGATAGGCCACAGTTACTCCGTTATAAGCCTCCATTCTGCTCACCTTGCCGTTTAGCGGGAGCATTAGGAGTCTCCACCTTAAAGCTCTAACTATAAAACCTATAACACCAACCGCCATTGACACGAGTATCCATGCGTAGTTACAGCTCATAAGACCGTCTGTAAAATCTCCCCACTTAACCCCTCTGAAAGAGAAATAGAGCAACACAACAGAGAGCAGAAGGAAAATTATGCTCCTCACTATTTTCCCTGCTTTGCCTGTCTTGCCTATTTGGTTTTTGTTCAGCTGATTTCCTGTTGTCTCCTTTTCCTCCATTATCTGTTTTTACTCTCTAACGCTCAACTATGGCAAAAGGTTGGTGTTGGAATCCGGGAATATGACCTTTGGCTTAAACCCTACAGCCTCTTCCGGTGTCATCTGTGCATACGACATTATAATAACCAAATCCCCCGGAGAGAATTTATGCGCTGCAGCACCGTTAAGACAGATCTTGCCGCTCCCCTTATCTCCAACAATAACGTATGTCTCTATACGCTCACCATTATTAAGATTTACAACCGCAACCTTTTCGTTTGGATATAATCCTGCAGCCTCTGTAAGATTGCCATCTATTGTTATGCTCCCTATGTAGTTAAGGTCTGCTTGTGTTACCTTTGCCCTGTGTATTTTTGATTTAAGTATCTCTAAAAGCATCTTATTCCAAATTAGTTTTTTTAACATCTTGCAGCATTCCGTCCACCACCAATGCTGCGAATTAAAACATTGCCATCAAGAAGCTGCCATAAACTTTTATGGCAGCTTTTTATCTCAACTCTTTCTTATATGCTACCCCCTATTTTACAGCTATGTTGTCTATAAGTCTTACAGGCCTTGCATAGACAGCACACCATAATCTTATATGCTCCGCATCACCCCACTCATTAACAGGTTTGAGGGTTGTGGAATCTACCAATTCTATGTACTCTGTCTCCAACTCTTTATTGCTGTCTATCTCTTTGGCAAGCTGCTCTATAACCTCTCTTGGAGTATATGTTTTCATAAGCTCGGGCGCTTTGGAGATTGTAGCATATATATGCGGTGCAGCCGCTCTTTGTGCCTGCGACAGAAGCATATTCCTCGAACTGCGGGCAAGGCCGTCTGTATCTCTAACTATAGGGCAACCTATTATCTCTATACCATACCCTAATTTAGCTGCCATGTGCCTTAAGATTGCCAATTGCTGGAAATCTTTCTCGCCAAAGAATGCCTTTGCAGGTTTCACTATATCAAACAGTCTTGTAACCACCTGCACAACCCCGTTGAAATGTCCCGGTCTGCGCGGACCCTCGCCATAAGAATCCAAACCATCTAAATCAAAGACTCTTTTATCGGGAAGCGGATAGATATCCTCTACTCGCGGAGCAAAGACTATGTCTGCCCCATGTTTCTCCAAAAGAGCGCAATCTGCCTCCAATGTGCGCGGGTATGTGGCAAGGTCATTTGGATTGTTGAACTGTGTTGGGTTTACAAATATGCTTACTACTGTATGTCTGCAGGTTGAAGCAGCCCTTTCTACTAATGAGATATGGCCGTTATGGAGGGCTCCCATTGTGGGAACAAAGCCAATATCCTCTCTATTTGGAAGAGCATCGTATGCTGCGTTAAACTCCTCCAATGTTTTAGCTATAATCATTTTGTGTATAGATCCGTTATGCAGGTGCAAATGTAGGAATTTTTTTCATTCTGCATATAAGTTCATCTCCACTCGTATGTATAGTAGTTGAGATGCATCTTCTCAAACTCTGCATTTATATCTTTCAAGCGATTAATCTCGCATGATTCTATTCTCTTAATAAGAGATTCAACCTCACTTTTAGGGGCTATAAGTCCCAATATATCCACCCATTCGCAACCATAACAGAAGACCAGTCTTCTGCCCTGCAAGACCGGCTTTGCAGTTGCTCAATCTCTTTTAATGTCAACTCTCTGTATTTCATATTATCCAACAATTTATTACACAACGTTTTATAACAAAACTGTATAGACCTCCGGTTACGGTTGTAAAAGTAAGTATGAAAATATTCCATAGCAAATTCCTCCTTACTATTCCCAAAAACCAATAGAATTCATAGATTTTTTTTATCTTCGCAAACCCGTTTAGTAACTATTAACACCTAACAAATGAAATCTATTATAGGCATTGGCAATGCGCTCACAGATATTCTTGCTATCCTTACAAACGATGAACTTTTAAAAGATTTTCATCTGCCCAAAGGCAGCATGCAGCATGTAGACGAAGCAACCGGAGAAAAAATATGGAATACCCTTAAACCAATGGGGGTTCAGTATGTTGCAGGAGGCTCTGCAGCAAACACAGTTACCGGAGCGGCCGTATTTGGAATGGACTGCAGCTTTGTTGGCAAGGTTGGAGATGATGAACTTGGTTCCCTCTTTAAGGCAGACCTTGAGAGGAACGGCATAAAAGCCAATCTGTTAAAGGGAAAAGCCGCCAGCGGAAAATCTATGGTATTCATTACGGCCCCAAACGCAGAGAGGACCTTTGCGGTATATCTTGGAGCTGCCATTGAGTTAGGTCCGGACGATTTGGACATTGAAATGTTCAAAGGACACGACTATTTTCACATTGAGGGGTACCTTGTCCAAAACCAGGGACTTCTAAGACGTGCCGTTGAATTGGCAAAAGAGGCGGGATGCATCATATCATTTGACATGGCCAGCTACAATGTGGTGGAAAGCAACGACACATTCCTTCACGACATAGTTGAAAATTACGTAGATATAGTCTTTGCCAACGAAACAGAGGCAAAGGCATTCACCAAAAAGGAACCGCGTGAAGCATTGGATGACATAGCAGCCGTATGTAAGATTGCAGTTGTAAAGTTAGGGCCTGACGGTTCTATGGTGAAGAGCGGCAACGAGTACCACAAGATAGACGCATGGCCGGCAAACACCATAGATGCTACAGGAGCAGGAGATATCTACGCTGCAGGATTCCTTTATGCCCATTCATACGGAATGCCTATTAAAATCTGCGGTGAGGTTGGATCTATCATATCTGCCAAAGTTGTTGAGGTTATAGGACCCAAGGTAGATATTCCAAGATGGAAAGAGGCCAAGAGGGAGATTAGAGCACTTATGGGCATTAAAGAGTAAAAAAGAAGAGAGCCGCGGCTCTCTTCTTTTTTACTCTTTATAATGGTAGTCCATTACCTTTTTATTTGGTCTCTTTTACAAGCTCTATAAGATGCTTGAATATTCCCAAAAACTCATCGCTTCCGGCAGCAGTAGGAATCTCCGGATGGAACTGGGTTCCAAGCACTTTATTGTTACCTATCATCTCAATAGCCTCAACAACTCCATCCTCTGATGTTGCCACAACCTTAAATCCCGGAGCAATATCCTTAACTGCTTGATGATGGAACGAATTTACATTTACAGAGGTCTTTCCACCAAGCATTTTGCATAGATTAGACTGAGGATCTACATTAATCTTATGTGTTCCGTATGTCCCGGGAGCCTTTTGACTGTGCTTTACAAAACTGTCTTTCTTCTGAGACGGTATATCCTGGTACAGCGTACCACCCATGGCTACATTAAGGCCCTGTTCTCCACGGCATATACCCAATAACGGCTTACCGCTTCTAACAGCCATTCTAATGAGCATAAGATCAAAAACATCTCTTGCAGGTACAACCTCTCCAAGTGCCCTTACAGGCTGTTCACCATATAGTTGAGGATCAAAATCCTCCCCACCTACAGCAATAACGGCATCCACAACATCAAGCACGGCTGCTATCTGCAGGCTGTCCCCTGTCATAGGAATAATCAGCGGAACACCTCCTGCCCTTCTTACAGCATTTATATAGGTCATATTGGTAGAACCACCGCCATCTGCAGCCTTTGCAGACACCCCTATCACAGGCATACGCTGCTCTATTGCAACTGCAGCTTTTTTATTCTTTTGCGCATTCAACTCTGCCGGACCAAAAACAACAGCCGCAACAGCAAGCGCCAAAACCAAAAATCTTCTCATTATTATATTATTTTAATTTTTAACATTCTTTACTTTCTCTACTCTCCTTACACTCTTTACATTAAAAAGTGCCAAAGCCAAAGCCTTTCTCTATACACTTTCAACTAAATTAAGGCCAACGCTCCTTTGTCTTTAATTATTAAGTTTTGACCAGGTACCAAAGTCTTTCTCCTCATTATAATTAAACTCCACCTCCAACTCCTTAACATTACCTGCCTCATCAACTGTAAAGTTAACAGGGAAACCGTGGCCGTCGCTACGGAATTCAAACCTATTATCTTTAACATGTTTTAGGATATTCTTATAACCGTTTTTGCCTATGGCAATATAAAGTTCGCCATTCTCCAAGGTAATCTCTGCGTTTCCAAACAGCTCATCCTTTACATATTTGCCAACATACTTAACACCATCTGTTGCAGGATTGAACTGCTGGACAAAGAGAGGTAGAGCATCTTTCTTACTCTTTTTAACCTTTTTACCCTTTGGATTATTAAGAGCAATCATCTCTTTCTGCTGCTTCTCTATTTTCGCATTAGCCTCTGCAAAATTCTTCTTGCTGTTCTCCAACCATGAATTGAAATAGCGGCTGTTATAATCATCATAAGGCGCACCGGAAACCAAATCTATTGTCCTGTTCATTATGGCATATCTTGGATTTGCCCCTGCCTCAGAGTTTACAAGGACAACACCGCAAAGCTTGTATTGAGGTACAAAGAAACAGAGGGCGGTCATACCCCATGTTGTTCCGGTATGGAAATATAACCTGTATCTGTTGTTCTGCTCAACGAACCAGCACTGTGCATAAAGGGTTGTTCTGTTATCCGCCTGAGAGGTGATTGTAATACCTTTATGAATAGACCGCATTGCCTTTTCAGACATAACTTTGGTAGTATCCTTTCCATCTACAATAAAACCGTTGTTCATGTGCATCATAGCATAACGGATCATATCCTCAACATTGGAGCTCACACTTCCTGCAGGGCCCACACCTGTAAGCCAATAAAGAGCCTGTTCATCTCCATATAGGGGCAGTGTTACAATCTTAGGCTCTTCCGCTGAATACGGTACGTATGTGTCAAACATTGCTGCCACACGCTGTGGTTGCGTAAAAGAGTAGTCATGAGGCGTTGCGACATTGGTTGCAGATGAGTAACCCTCTGCATTAAGGCCGGAACTCTTCATCCCTGCCGGAATAAAGATTCTCTCTTTAACATTCTGTTCCCAGCTCTTGCCGGTAACCTTCTCTATTATCTTCTCTGCTATAACAAATGTTATATTATTATACTGATAATCACCTCTAAAGCTATATGCAGGCTTAATAAGCCCAATCATCTTGTATATATCATCTCTACTATAGCCAAGGTTAGGGAAATATGTACCGGCCTGCTCCAAAAGGCCAAGGCGGTGAGTCATTATATCCTTAACCTGCGCATTCTCTGTAACCCAAGAATCATACATTTTAAAATCTGGGAGGATATTCTTTACCGTATCTTCCCATTTAACCAAACCCTCATCTACCAGTTGTCCCATTACCGTTGCAGTAAAAGATTTGGAAACAGAGCCAATCTGGAACAGCGTTTTAGAATCTATAGGCTCCCCAGAGATATTTGCAACAGCAGGCACACCCCCAGATGCAATCTCTTTAGAGGCTTTCAGACCTCTAAAACCAACCCCGTCTGCAGGGGCAAGTTCTTTAACACCATAACCTTTACAAAGAATAACAGAATCATTTACAGATATAGCAACAGCCATCCCCGGCAGTTGCCATTTTTCCAAAACCTGTTGTGCATAACTATTAAGGCTGTCTGCCAACTGCCGAGCATTAATAGTTTTACCATCTGCCTGTTTAAATTCATTATGCACATTAGCAAAAGATGGCATAATAGCCATACACAAAACGGCTGTTACACAAAACAGCCTCTTTAAACAAAAGTATCTCATAGAATAAATAATAATTTTCTACAAATGTACGGAAAAATATAGATTGCAGTATTACTATACAAAAATGAGCAATACTTCTCTAAGAAAAAGGAGACAAATAACTATAATATAGATATTAAAAAGGCTACCTTGCGATTTTTCTACAAAGCAGCCTTATTTTGCTTATTTGGGTATAAATATTATTTATACCTAACTTTTACACCCATAGCATCATGTCTCATTTCGCGTTCACTGCGATAGAGTTTACCATTTCTCAGGTAGTAGTATTTTTGATTACCCGCAAATTCAATATTTGCATATTCCCAGTTGTCCGTAGATTTACATGGTTCCCAAGTGCTCTCATACGTCAGTGAATCTGAGAATATGATAAGAGAGGTAGAATCTTCGCGTAACTCAAATTGAATTCCGGTCTCTGTTATAAACGTTCCAACAAAAGGATGCGACTTTTCATTTGAACTGTTCCCAGAGCCCATATTACCGCATGAATACAATGCAGATAAACAACCTATCATCAATACAAACCAGATAGATCTCTTCATACTCTTCTATTTATTTATTATTAAAAGAGAGCATGCCCTCCATAGAGAACACACTCCCTCTCTTATTATTCAATCGTCTTACTTAAAGACAATGTTATACACCCGGAGTACCAGGGTTCTTCTTAACTACTACCTCAAAGGTCTTAGTGAAAGTTTTCCACTTGTAACCAAACTTAACAGGGATATATAGTTTGTAGTCCCAGTTAACAGGAGTACCACTGTAGTTGTAGTAAGTCAACTCTTCAGTTGCAGCATTGTAAGTAACTTTAGTGTTAGAAGGTAGAGGACCATCTGTAACACCCTCGGTAGGGATTAAGTTACCGTCTACAAGTTTCAAGTTAGATTTAACCTGATCTACCATCCAGTTACCCTCAACAGCCTCATAGAAATTCCACAAAGCCACCTCCAAAGGAGTACCTACTTTCTTCACTGTATAGTAGTTACCAGATGCATCTGTATTCCAAGACTTATAAGTAAACGCATTCTTCACACTAATTGTACTACCTGCTATAGTAGCATCTGTAAAGTCATCTGTAGTACCCTCTTTTACCTTCAACGGCTCAATGATGAATGCATCGTACGCCTTAATTAAAGCTGTATGAGCCGGAGCGTGAGGTCCATCATAGCAGAGATCCGCAATCAACTTGATAGGAACATATCTACCCACTATAGCTTTTGCTGCTTCTGTTGGTTTATCAGTTGAGCTAGAGAATGGAGTATGAGCATAATTATTCTCCTCCAACCTAATATTGTAAGTTAATTCAGTACCATCAAGGTAGTTAGGCTGAGTGTTAAGAATTTCAGCTGCAAGCTCGTGATTGATGTACAGCCTTGCTCCGTCAGCACTTACAGTTGCATTCATAGGAACAATAGTAGTTCCGTTAAAGTAATCGTACTTGTACTCATCTTTAGCAAGTTTCTCAGCATCAAAAACGAAGCGTACACCCGGTTTTGAATAAGGGAAACCACCAACGCCTAGATGTCCAGTAGCAGTAACAGGATATGGATAATCCGCAGAATAATAGAATTTCTTATCAGCCTTATTCTTGTCAGAATACCAGATAGCACCATCTGCTCCGGTAGTAGGTTTCTTACCAAGATCATCCAAGTAACCATTCAACAAGTCTGTATAGATGTTACATGTTGGATTATTATTTGTATAATGTCCCCAAGCCGGATTAGACTCTGTAGTTTCGTAAACAATAGGGTTTACGTTGAATACAGTCCAATTAGAACCTGCCTTCCAGTAACGTCCATCATAACCCCACAATTCAAATACCGGCTTGTAGATAGTACGTTTCAAGGTAATAACCAAAGTAGGATATGCTCCAGACGGATCTTTCCAGTAAATAATCTTAGAGAAGTCCATCTTTTCCTGTTTGTTCCAATCAGGATACTTAGTTACGATATCTGCGTGAGGCAAAGTCCAAATAATGTTATATGAATCTACACCACTCTCAGAGTTAATTGAGATGTTAGCAAAACCTTCACCCTCACCAGTAGTTCCGTCAAAGCCAGGATCTGTATAAACTGCATGGAACTCCTGTTTTGTCATACCACCATCCTTAGCCTGTGCGTAAATCTTCTCATTCATATACTGAGTACCAACAACACCTTTGTAATCTCCACATCTGTAAATCTCATCCTCAAGATCAATAGTGATAGGACGCGTAGCTATCTCTTTCACCCACTTAATCTTTATATAACGAAGGGCAACCAATTTATTGTTTACACTGTCTATCAATTCAGCACGAATGATTGGCTCACGACCAACTGAAGTAGCATTAGGATCAGTGATTGTATAAACGCCAGAGGTTAAGATACCACTTGCAGGAGTATCAATATTAGCAAACTTCTGCTGATCTGTCTTATTAGTATTTCCTTCAGGACCTCCCAACGTGATATATGGAGCCCCAGCAACATAGAAACGATATGTCAAACCATAATCTTTATAGTTTTTAAGTTCCTCGTGAGAATTATGAGTTGTCCAAGCATTATCTACATCAGTCACGCAAACAGTTACCAATTGTTTAAGATCAAGAGGTTTGTTGTACTGCTGTTTATAATCTACCAAAGCATTTGCAACAGATTCGTACACGCAGACAGAGTCATGGTAATGAACATAGAACGGATTAGGCTGGTCCATTGCATCTATCTGAGTCTCATCTGCAAACACACCTGTGGTAGGTTTAGTAAAGTCTGTTCTGCTATTTGCAATGTAAGGCACCTTAATATCCTCATGAAGACGAACATACTCTGAATTTACATACACCTTCTCGCCAGCCTCTTTCTCCTGAGCTGTATAGTTTGCTATAGCGATAGGAGTCTTTAGAGATACCATGTGGAATTTCTCCTTCTTTCCTGTTCCAAAAGGAGTAGCACCAATAGAGCCTATAACCGTCTTTTTAAATTTCACGGTCATCACATTCTTGTCAATTGAGTACTCAACAGGTTTAACCGGATTATTTTCAACAACATCAGCACCGCCAGCCGCTTTAGTAACTATGTTTTCAGACATAATACAATCAAAAATAGGCATCTCAACATCCTGAGTACGAACACCAACACTAGGGCTTACATGGAAATAAGCCTCATTGAAATCCGTAGAGATGTAATTAGGGGTTCCTGCATCAGTATGGTCAAGAACAGGAGTTGACGGATGATCTAAAGGATTATGTGTTGTAATAGCAACATACTTTTGCGGAGTATACTGCAAAGTTGTTAAAGTAATAGCGGCTATGCCGTTAATATGAGTAGTTGGAATTACGGCCAAAGTAGACAAACGATGACCAAGCACATTCATCAATTTAGCAGTAATAACATCAACCTTAGCAGATAATTCTGCAGCCTTAACATACTTATTGTCCATCTCTGCTCTCAGAGCATCAAGCTCTTGAGAGAGTTTATCCAAAGAGGCCAATTTATTGATTTGCGTTTGCAGATCGGCTGTTTTTGCCTTTAATTCTTGATCTGCTGTCTGCAGAGCAGCTATGGCTTGAGCCACGTCCGTTCCTGAACTTGCATCCAAAGCTTTTTGCGCTTTCTCAAAAGCTTCTTGAGCCTTAGCTTTGGCAGCTTCGGCTACAGTTTTGGCCTCTGTTGCTTCTTTCTTTGCATCAGTGATTTGGTTTTGTAAAACCGTCATCTGCGAAGAAAGTTGTTCCAACGAAACCACTCGATCCTCCAAGTTCTTGATGTCATCATCATAGTCCTTGCAGGCTGTGAATAAACTTGAAGAAGCCATCAACAATGCCCCTATCAAGATTACACTTAGACGTTTCATGTTCATAATAGAAAAAATTTTAAGTTTGTATAAATAGTCAAATAATATTTTGATTTTACAAGTACAAAGGTATATATTTTATATATATATCAAATGCGCAACTGCATATATATATAAACCTACACCATGGCCACAAAAGTAAACTTTTTTTTTATTTTTTCAAATTCTTTACTAAAAAATATCACTAAAGTTTAACAGAATTTAGGAAATATACCTCCTCTTTTACGTATATTATCTTAAAAATCATGTGCAATTTACAATATTTTTTCAAATACTTTCTGCCAGACAGAATAAAAATTATTTTTTTTACAAAAATAAGTAATCTTTTGTAAGAGTCTGTTACTTTTTTGTTAAGCATTGTGAAATTTGCATAATTCAATTCGCATAATTTAATTTGCATAACATCTTATACTTATTATAATATGGTGAATATTGTCTCATTTTTAAGAAACTGTTATGGCAAAGATTAAAAAAGCGTGGTTTTGCACCAATTGTGGTGCGGAGAGTCCTAAGTGGATGGGCAAATGCCCGGCATGTGGAGAGTGGAATACTATGGTAGAGGAGATTGTGACCAAAGAACCGCAGAAGGCATATTCAGTTAAACAGAGAGGGCTGTTAGACAATTCCCAAAGTATTCCGCAACCACTTACCAATATACAATCTACAGACGAGAGCAGATTGGTGCTCAGTTTGGGTGAGTTGGACAGGGTGCTTGGTGGGGGGATGGTAAAGGGTTCCATGGTGCTCATAGCCGGAGAGCCCGGAATTGGCAAATCCACCCTTTCATTACAGATTCCACTTGCAAACCATTCTCTTAGAACGCTCTATGTTTCAGGAGAGGAGAGTGCAAGGCAGATAAAACTAAGGGCAGACCGCATTGGTGTGGCACATGAGAACTGCATTGTCTACCCGGAGACTCTGCTTGAGAATATCCTTAACCATGCCTCGGATATCCTTCCTCACGTAATAATTATTGATTCCATTCAGACAATCTATTCACAGAACATAGATTCCTCTGCAGGCTCTGTGTCTCAGGTAAGGGAGTGCGCTGCTTCGTTATTAAGATTTGCCAAAGATACCAATATTCCTGTTATACTTATTGGGCATATAACCAAAGACGGTACAATAGCAGGACCAAAGGTTTTAGAGCATATAGTAGATGTGGTGCTGCAGTTTGAGGGGGATACAAGGCATTCGTACAGGATACTCCGCAGCATAAAGAACAGGTTTGGCTCAACAGCAGAACTTGCGGTGTACCAGATGACGGGACACGGTTTAGAGGAGATACTCAACCCTTCAGAGCTGTTCATACCAATGCACGGAGACAATCTTAGCGGAATTGCAGTGGCGGCAATGTTAGATGGTGGCAGACCATTTCTCATTGAGATACAAGCTCTTGTAAGCAGCGCAGCATACGGCACCCCGCAACGTTCCGCTACAGGGTTTGATGTCCGCAGGCTTAATATGCTCCTTGCAGTGCTTGAAAAACGTGCAGGTTTTAAGCTGGCTCAAAAAGATGTATTTCTAAATATTGCCGGCGGGCTGAAGGTGTCTGATCCTGCCTGTGATCTTGCCATTGTAACTGCCATCCTCTCATCTAATTTTGATGTTAACATCTCCGGCAGGACCGCTTTTGCCGGTGAGATCGGCCTTAGCGGTGAGGTTCGTCCTGTGGGGCAGATAGAGAAAAGAATTGCCGAGGCAGAAAAGCTTGGCTTTAACAAAATTTTTGTCTCTGCTTTTAACAACCCCGGCAAATTGGATGACAACGCAAAAGAACGCACCATTGAGGTGATAAAGATTCAAACTATTGCAGGCTTAGTCCGCTACCTCTTCAAATAGGCCTCGTATGCAGGAAGGTCTATAAGTCCGTGTCCGCTAAGATTAAACAGTATAACCTCACTACGTCCTGCCTCTTTGGCTTTTAGAGCCTCTCTTATGGTTTGGGCAATGGCGTGACAGCTTTCGGGTGCAGGTATGATACCCTCTGCACGTGCAAACAGTATTCCGGAGCGGAATGTCTCATCCTGCCCAATGGCACAGGAGTTTATATACCCCATCTCCTTTAATTTGCTTACAATCTGTCCACCGCCGTGGTATCGCAAACCTGCAGCATGAATCTGGCTCGGCTGGAAATCATGCCCCAAAGTATACATTGGAATAAGAGGTGTCATACCGGCCGTATCGCCAAAATCGTACTCCATCTTTCCGCATGTTAGCTTTGGACAAGCAGCAGGTTCAGCGGCAATGAACTTTGTCTTCCTTACAGATGCAGAACCTTTGCCGTATCTCTTCTCATCCTCCAACACACGTCTCAAAAACGGAAAAGTAATGCCGCCAAAGTTAGAACCGCCGCCAAAACAGGCAATGACTTTATCGGGATAATCACCTGCAATCTCCATCTGCTTCTCAGCCTCTAAGCCAATAACTGTCTGGTGCAAAAGCACGTGATTAAGTACACTACCCAACACATATCTGCAATTGGGCGTCTTTACCGCCATCTCAACAGCCTCCGAAATAGCCATTCCAAGGGAGCCGCCGCAATCTGGATTCTCTGCCAATACCTTTCTGCCAAACTCGGTTACATTAGACGGTGACGCATGGACTATACCGCCGTATATGCTCATCACTATCTTTCTGTACGGCTTGTTAAGGTAGCTGTTCTTTACCATAAAGACATTTACATCCAACCCAAAATGCTGTGCGGCTATACTTATTGCACTTCCCCACTGCCCTGCACCTGTCTCAGTTGTAAGATGCTTTATCCCCTCTATCTTATTATAGTACGCCTGTGCTATGGCTGTATTCAATTTGTGCGATCCAACAGGACTCACGCTCTCATTCTTAAAATAGATCTTTGCCGGGGTATCGAGCGCCTTCTCCAACCCGCTTGCCCTAACCAATGGGGTTGGGCGGTATATCTTGTAAAGGGTCTCAACCTCATTAGGGATATCTACAAATTTATCTTTTGTAAACTCCTGTTCCACAAGCTCTTTTGCAAACAGGCCGTACATCTCCTCCCTTTCTATCGGTTGGCGGGTTGAAGGATTAAGTAGCGGCTGAGGCTGCTGTGGCATATCTGCCAAAATATTATACCATTGCTTTGGGATCTCGCTCTCGGGCAGAGAAATTTTTTTTGTTGTCTTCATAACCTTAATATTTAAATCTCTAAAAATGTTTTAGAATTAATATAGTGGAGCACAACAGAACCAAGAGCGGCATAATTTAAAGCACAAAAAAACCGGAACTGTTGCGAGCTCCGGTAAACTGTATATACTATAGTTAATGATAATAGAAAAAGTGGAGACTCACAAAGATAACACTTTGCGCCACCACCAAAATCTATTTACCATTGCACTAAATAACATCTTCTTTTCCTTTATTTCCACAGGCAAAGTTGGAAATTAATTTCTTTTTTACCAAGTTCCATGCACAAATCTTTTCTTTCCGTTGAGATCTTCCATTGCCTCGCATCTGGCAAAACCACAATCATTCATAAGGCTAACTACCTCATCTGCAAACCGTTCATTAGTCTCAAACCACAGCTCTCCGCCAGGCTTCAACAGATGTGTTCCCAACGTAACAATTTTGTCATAAAAGAGCAACGGAGTACCGTTGTCCACAAAAAGGGCCAAATGCGGCTCATACTCCAACACATTCCGCTGCATGAAAACCATCTCCTCCTCAAGCACGTATGGAGGGTTGCTCACCATAATATCCAACCCGTTGTCATCTTTGCCATTCTCCCTTTCGCTAAAACCCATTGCAGATTCAATCACCCCCAATGCCCCGTTAGAAAGCAGGTCTGCCTTAAAGAATTCCGGTATATTTTTCAGCTTCCCGGCAAATCCCTCTTTCCCCTGCCTCTGCGCCACCGCCAAAGCCGCTTCAGAGATATCACACCCCCAAACCACGCTGTTTGAAATCATTGAGGCAAGAGACCACGCAATACAACCGCTACCTGTACAAAGGTCCAATATCTTTAAGGTATTATCTGACTCTCCGCTTCCCGACAATACATTCTTCTCTCTCTGTTTACCGGCAATAAGATTCACCAAATACTCTGTTTCGGGCCTTGGGATAAGAGTATCTTCTGTAACCATGAATTTATGATCGCAAAATAGAGCATATCCCAAAATATATTGTAGCGGTTCGCCGGCTTTAAGCCGCTGTAAATGTTCCACGAGCAGAGCAGAGAGGGCAAGCTCTTTGTTTGGATACATAATATAATCATAGACACCAAGGCCTGCCACCTCCTGCAGGAGTGCGCGTACAAGGGCGTCTGCCTCACGCTCCCCATATAGCGGTGTAAGCAGCTCTTTTCCAAGCGATACGAACTGTTTATGCGTCATATTCCGCCCAAATATCTGTTAAATGCTCTCCGCTATGAGAGAGTTAAAAAGTTCCTTCATTGTAATTCCCGCCTCTCTTACCTGAGCAGGCACAAGGCTCATGGCAGTCATCCCGGGAACTGTGTTAAGTTCAAGAAAATAGATCTCGTCATCTCTAATAAAGTAATCCATCCTCACAAGTCCTTTGCAGCCAAGGTATCTGTATATCTTCTCAGACGTCCTCTGCACTCTGCGCGTAAGTTCATCACCCAACGGAGCAGGGCATATCTCACGGCTTTGACCAAGGTATTTGGCCTCGTAATCAAAGAACTCTCTATCTGTAACAATCTCTGTAACAGGAAGATTAACTATTTTACCATTAACGGTATAGATACCGTTAGTAACCTCTCTGCCTTTAATGCACTCCTCAACGAGCACAGAGGAGCTGACCTCAAAAGCCATCTTGATTGCCTCTGCTAATTCATTGGGTCTCTTTACCTTGGTGACACCAAAACTACTTCCGCCGTCGGACGGTTTTACAAACAGCGGGAGGCTCAATTTCTCTATGATGGAATCGCAATCTGCAAAGCAGAAATCCTCTTTTCTAATGAATCTATCTTTCGCCAAGTTTACTCCCGAAAAATCCAAGAACCGTTTGCAAGAGTGTTTGTCAAAGGTTATTGTAGAGACAAATGATGAGCAGGTATTGAAAGGAATATCCATCATCTCCAAATATCCCTGCAACACACCGTTCTCCCCGGGGTTACCGTGTATCATTATAAAGGCATAATCGAACCTGGTCTTTACCCCTCCAAACGTAAATGAGAAATCTGTCTTGTCTATCTCCGTTCCGGGAAGTTTTTGCATATCCTCTATTTTAATGCGTCCGTGCGCTCCGGAGTTGTTTGCATTTACAGATGCCTCATCTACATTAACGTACCCTTTTTCTATCTCTATCTCACCGTTCAGCAGCTCCTCGGCAAAGCCCCCGGGAACAATCTCCCCATTTGGGTTTATTACTCTCCAGCTCTCCCCTCTGAGAAGAACCTCATATATATTATATCTGTCTCTGTCTAAATTATCTGCCACATTTTTTCCGCTTTTGATGGAGATCTCCGCCTCCAATGAGTTCCCTCCATAAATAAGCGCAATATTTTTCCTTTCCATATTAAGTAGTCCACCCTTTTTCTCCATGATTCAATAGGTGATAAAAGTAAATAAGTTGTTCTCTATGAGTTTGTAGGAAACTCTTAGCTTTTAATCGAAGTACCGGTCACTCTGGTTAATATTCGCATCAAAATCCGAATCCGTTCCGTTGCAATTGAGCACAACATCAAAGCCATCCGGGACAGTAAACTGATCCTCTTTTGTAACGCCCAAAGTACCGTCTTCCAATACTTTTTTCATAAATATGCCCCAGATAGGCAAAGCCATGTTGGAACCTCCTCCAAGAGCCAATCCGGCAAAATGTACCTGACGGTCTTCTGCACCAACCCACACGCCTGCAGTAAGTTTTGGAAGATAGCCTATGAACCAACCGTCCGATTGGTCATTTGTGGTTCCGGTTTTTCCTGCAACATCTCCTTTAGGAACATATTTATATCTTATCCTGGCCGCAGTACCTTCATTTACAACACCTTGCATAAGATTCACCATAAGATATGCCGTCTTTTCACTTATGGCTTCTCTTTTACGTGATGTAAAGGTAGAGAGTACGTTGCCATTTTTGTCCTCTATTCTTGTTACAAAGAGTGGCTCTGCAAAAACACCTTGCCCCGGATATGTATTGAATGCAGACACCATCTGGTATACAGGCACATCTGCAGATCCCACACATAACGAATATACAGGGTCTAACCATACTTTTATTCCCATCATATGGGCCATGTTTACAAGAGCTTCCGGGCCAAACTGTTTCATAAGATAGGCAGATATGTTATTGCTACTCTTTGTTAGCCCCCACTTTAGTGTTACGGTACGTCCAATCCATTCGGGCTTGTCTGTACTTTTTGGGGTCCAGATATCATCGCCTATCACGAACGACTGAGGTACGTTAACAACTTTGTCGCATGGGGCATAGCCTCCCTGCATTGCAAGTGTGTAAAGGAACGGCTTGAATGTTGAGCCTACTTGACGCTTGCCCTGCCTTACCTGATCATATTTAAAATATTTGTAGTTGTTTCCACCTACATACGCCTTTACATTACCGGTTCCGGGTTCCATTGCCAAAAATCCGGCACGTAAAAAAGATTTGTAGTAACGTATGGAATCGTTCGGAGTCATTACGGTATCTATCTCCCCCTTCCATGAGAAGACCCTCATCTTTACAGGTTTGTCAAAGCTTTGAAGTATCTCCTTCTCAGACACACCGCTATTCTTCATTGCACGGTATCTGTCGCTCCAACGCCTTGCCTGCCTCATTATGCCATCTATGGTCTCCCTTGAGGTTGAGTTGTCAAAAGGTTTGTTGTTTTTCCATTTCAGCTCTCTGTTAAATTGTGTCTGCAGTTCTTTGCCTAAATGCTCCGCAACAGCCTCCTCTGCATATTGCTGCATCTTGGCATTTATAGGGGTGTAGATCTTAAGACCATCCTTGTCCAAGTTATATTTTGTACCATCCGGTTTCGGGTTCTTGTTTATCCAACCGTAAAGGGGATCTGTTATCCATTGCAGAGAGTCGGATTGGTAATCTTCGTAGTTGCTGTAGTTGTTCCGCTTTGGCTTCTGTGCATTCATCAGTTTCTTTAGCATATCTCTAAAGTAAGGTGCCCTGCCTGCTATGTGGTCCTGCTTTTGGTAGTCTAAGGTTATTGGCAACTGCCTGAGCGAATCTCTCTGGTGTTCTGTTATATACCCATACTTGGCCATTTGCCCGAGCACAAAGTTTCTTCTTGCGAGCGCTCTGTCTGGATGCCTAACGGGGTTGAATCTTGTTGGCATGTTAACCATCCCCACAAGTAATGCGCTCTCCTCTATTGTAAGGTCTATAGGTTCTTTTGCAAAAAATGTATTTGCCGCAGCCTTTATTCCGTATGCGTTGCTCCCAAAAAAGACTGCATTCATATACATGCTGAGTATCTCCTGTTTGGTATAGTTACGCTCTAACTTAACGGCAGTTATCCACTCCTTTAGTTTATTGACTCCCAACATAAAGCTCCTTGCTCCGGGAATCTTGCTTTTTGCCGTATCTCTTGGGAAAAGCGACTTTGCCAACTGCTGGGACAGCGTACTTCCTCCGCCGCCGCCACGCCTATTGCCAAGCAACAAGGATTTTACACCTACTCTGGCCAAACTTTTAAAGTCTATTCCGCTATGGCTGTAGAATCTTGCATCTTCCGTTGCTACTATGGCATCTTTCAACCCTTGGGAAAGGTCATCAAAAGAGACATAAGATCTGTTTTCTATATGGTATGTTGTAAGTACCTCTCCATCTTCTGCCAAAATCTGTGTGGCAAGATTGCTTCTTGGGTCTTCCAACTCTTCAAATGATGGTATATACGTAAACAAACTTACAAGCAATAGTGCCAAAACAAGTATCACAAATGGGCAAGAGACCAATATCCAAAACCATTTGGTTACTTTTTTCTTATCTTTAAATATCTTTTTTAAAACTGCCATAATCGGTTATAGAATCGCTTAATGAGCCAAATAAATTGGGTTATATAGTTACTGTTTTTTTATTGTCGGGACAAAAATACGAATAAAAATTTGCATTTTACCTTATATAATAACTTACTTTGCAAACTCTGAACGAATTAAAGCGAGAGACAGTACAAATGGGAGATAATTTAGTTATTGTTGAGTCTCCTGCCAAGGCAAAAACCATTGAAAAGTTTCTTGGGCAGGGCTACACTGTAAAGTCTAGTTTTGGACATATTAGAGATTTGGCTAAGAAGAATCTTGGTATTGAAATAGATAATGGATTCAAGCCCGATTACGAAATATCTGAAGATAAAGTCAAAGTTGTTGCAGAGCTTAAGTCTCTTGCAAAAAAAGCCGGGACCGTATGGTTGGCTTCCGATGAGGACCGTGAGGGAGAGGCTATCGCATGGCATCTTCAACAGACTTTAAACTTAAAGGACAGCAATACAAAACGTATTGTTTTTCACGAGATTACAAAGGATGCCATTCTGCATGCCATTGAGAATCCGCGCAAGGTTAATTTGGATCTTGTAATGGCCCAGCAGGCCAGAAGGGTGTTAGACAGGCTTGTAGGTTTTGAGCTGTCTCCTATTTTATGGAAGAAGGTGGCTCCAAAGCTGTCTGCAGGAAGGGTACAGTCTGTGGCTGTAAGGCTTATTGTAGACCGGGAGAGGGAGATTGCTGCTTTTAAAGCTGAGCCGTTCTTTAAGGTAACAGGAGAGTTTCATCCGGTAGAGCACCCTAACAATGTGATTATCAAGGGTACTCTTGAGCAGAAGTTTGCTAACCAAAAGGAGGCTGAACAGTTCTTGGAAAGGTGCGCAGAATCATCTTTTAAGATAGACAACATAGAGAAAAAGGAGATTTCGCGTACTCCGGCACCCCCCTTTACTACCTCTGCACTGCAGCAGGAGGCTTCCAGGAAATTAGGCTTTTCCGTAAGCCAGACAATGAGGGTTGCGCAGAGCCTGTACGAGAATGGTCTCATAACATACATGAGAACAGATTCTACAAATCTTTCTCAGTTGGCTATCAATACAATAAAGGAGACTATAATCTCTACTTACGGTGAGGAGTACTCTAAGGTAAGACAATACAAGACCAAGAGCAAGGGGGCACAGGAGGCACATGAGGCTATAAGGCCTACATACGCTTCAAAGCAGAGTATAGAGGGTACAATGGCAGAGAAGAGATTGTATAACCTCATCTGGAAGCGCACCATTGCATCGCAGATGTCCGATGCCCGCTTGGAGAAGACCAATATATATATATCGGGAAGCAAAATAGATCCTATGTTTGTTTCTCAAGGGGAACAGGTTCTTTTTGACGGTTTTCTAAAGGTTTATCTCGAAAGCCGCGATGACGAACCGGAGGATACAGAGAACCAGTTGTTGCCGGTATTGAACACCGGTGAGAAGTTGGACAGCATTGAAATTACTGCAACAGAGCGTTTTACCCAAAGGCCCCCAAGATATTCAGAGGCTTCTCTTGTAAAGAAGTTGGAGGAGCTTGGAATAGGACGCCCCTCTACATACGCACCTACAATCTCTACAATAACCCAACGCGGATATATAGTCAAGGAGGACAGGGAGGGCTCTCCAAGGGAGTATCTGCAATTAACTTTAGACGGCAAGGGGAATGTTACCTGCAAAACGCTTAAGGAGATGACAGGCGCAGAGAAGGGCAAGCTGTTTCCTCAAGACATTGGCATGTTGGTTACGGATTTTCTCAGTGCCAATTTCCCAAATATATTGGATTACGGATTCACTGCAAAGGTTGAGGAGGACTTTGACAAGATTGCCGCCGGCAAATTGGTATGGAACAAAGAGATAGCAGATTTTTACAAGCCGTTCCACCTGCAGGTCGAAAACACGTTGGCTGTTTCCGAGCACAAGAATGCGGAGCGTGTTCTTGGCAACGATCCCGTATCCGGGAAAAAGTTGAGCGTGAGATTGGGCAAATTCGGGCCTTTGGTACAGAAGGGTGAAAATGATGATCCCGACAAACAGTTTGCAAGTCTGCTTAAGGGGCAGCTCATAGAGACCATAACATTGGAGGAGGCTGTTAAGTTATTTGATCTTCCAAGGAGTGTAGGCGAGATAGACGGAAAGGCAGTTACCGCTGCAATAGGCAGGTTCGGACCGTACCTAAAGTACAACGGCAAGTATGTGTCGCTTGGCAAGAACTACAGCCCTTATACCGTTACGATAGATGATGCCCGGACAATTATATCGGATCACGAGGCCAAAGAGGCTGCTAAATTCATTAAGGAGTTCCCGGACAAAGATATACAGGTTCTCAACGGACGTTTTGGCCCGTACATAAAACATACAGGCAGCAATTACAAGATACCTAAAGGAACAGAGGCCTCTGCACTTACCAAAGAGGATTGCCTTGCCATAATAGAGAAGGCCGGAAGCGAGCCTAAAGAGAAGAAAACTAAAACATACAAAAAGAAAAAGTAATGCTTGTAAACAGTTGGCTCGATGTTATTGATTATTCCGCAGAGATTAACCCTTATACATACGCCAAAAAGGGCAAGTTTAAGGGGGTGATTGTCTGTAGCGGAGATGATAGCGACAAGATTCTGCCACTTCTGAGTGAGCTCTATCTGCATCGCAAAGCCAAATTCCTGTTTATAAACGGAATCTGCAACGACGATATAAAGAGGTACGCTGCAAAGTTCTGCAAAAGCGCCATCCCCTTTATTGTGTGGGACAAAAATAATAATCTGCTTCCCGACAAAAACCTTATTTCCAAGACAGTCTACCCTGCCGGGTTAAATGCCTGTCTCATCTGTTCGGGGAGAGGTGAGGGGATAAAACCGTTTATCTCCCACAGAGGATTACAGTCTTTCTGTTTTTGCGGATACCAAACTTATCTGTGCAACCCAAACAGTCTGAAGAGACTCTCACAAATGAATATGGAGATGCTAAGACTTGGGGAGATAAGGGATGACATGCATTCAATAGAGCCTGCAATGAGAGACAAGGATCTGTTTCTATTAGACTTCAACTGCATGAGATATTCAGATTTTCCCGTCTCCGCAGAGAGTGGTAATCCCAATGGCCTTTATGCAGAGGAGGTATGCCATATTGCAAGATATATTGGCCTTTCTCTTGGAAAACGAAATATTTTCTTAACAGATTCCACCCCTTTAGGAGGAAATTGTGCAACGTTGTCATCTGTTTGTTACAGATTAATTGCCCAAACCGTTTTGCATGTTTGTTTGGGAATATGTGACAATACCGAGGAGGACCCTCACAATGCCGATTCGTCTGAAAACTTTGCCTATAAAATAGTAAAACTATATGATAATCAGCAGGAAATAGAATTTATCACCAGTTTGATAACAGGCCGTTGGTGGATAAAAATCCCTGTCTTAACAAATGAAAGCTACAGATATGTTTCATGTTCGAAAGAGGAATATGAGACAGCCTGCAAAGGTGAATTGCCGCTTAAATGGTTAATTTTTTATCAAAAATATAATCTAAAATAAGAATCTTTCTTAATTTTGCAGTCTATTTATATTCTTTATAAGAAAATGGCAAGATATCAAATTGACGAGATCGACCAGAAGATTCTCTCCTTTTTAGTTAAGAATGCCAGAATGCCTTTTCTGGAAATAGCGCGTGAGTGTGGTATTTCTGGCGCCGCAATCCACCAAAGGTTTAAAAAGATGGAGGCTCTTGGAATCATTACAGGTTCAAGACTTCTTGTAAAGCCACAGACTTTAGGGCTTAACGTTTGCGTATTTGTTATGGTAACTTTATCCGAAGCAAACAAATATCCCGAAGTCATAGAGTCTCTGAAAATGATTCCCGAGGTTGTTGAGTGCCACTTTGTAACAGGCAGACACTCTCTTATGTTAAAACTCTACTGTTTTGACCACGATCACCTTATGGAGGTGCTTATAAACACCATTCAGAATATTCCATGTGTCCAGCAGACAGAGACACTTATCTCATTGGATCAAGCCATTGAGAGGCAGGTATGGGTTAAAGATTACTCTGTACCAAAGAGGAATAGATAACCTCTGCCAATTCAAGATCCTGAGGAACCGTTATCTTAATATTTAATCTGTTCCCCGGTATCGTGTCTACTTTGTAACCGGCCTTCTCAATTACAGATGCATCATCTGTAAATTGAGGAAGATATGGTTGCTTGTATGCAGTTTTAAGTTTTGCCAAATCAAACACCTGCGGAGTCTGCACAGATATATAGTCGGCTCTGTCCACTGTCTGCGTCCCAACAGGATTGCCTTTCTTGTCCCTTAGAATACGTCTCATGGATTCTACTGCGGGCATAACCGGAATCACCCCGGCTACACCCTCACTTGTAGCAAAATTATAACTGAACATCTTTGCTATCATATCTTTGTCGGCGAAGGGCCTCACCCCGTCATGTATGGCAACAATGCCGCTGTCCCCGGTAAGTTCAAGACCGTTTTTTACAGAATGGAATCTGGTTATCCCACCTTTTGCAATCCTGCATCTCATTGCTATTTCATTCTCCCTGCAGTAATCATCCCAATATGCTCTATAATCGTTAGGTATCACTAATATTATCTCAACCTCAAACGGGAGAGACCTGAACAGGTTAATGGTATGTAGCAGAATAGGTTTGCCGTCTATCTCCAAAAATTGTTTTGCAACCTTGCTCTTCATCCTGGATCCACTGCCACCGGCAGTTATTATAACATACTTCTTGCATGGAATATCTGTAGGTGTCATATATTTTTTCTTTTAGATATGTTTTTGCCGCATGAATATTTTTTGCAAATATATTTATTTGTAATTTTGACCCCAAAATTAAGAAGCTAACTCTTATACAAGACCCCTTGACAATGATAAAAAAAGCGCTTATTTCTGTTTTCTACAAAGACGGTTTGGAAGCCGTTGCTAAAAGACTGCATCAACTTGGCGTAGAGATTGTCTCTACCGGTGGAACATACGATTTTATAGCATCGTTGGGCATACCTGTTGCCAAAGTTGAAGACCTCACGCAATACCCCTCAATATTTGGAGGCAGAGTAAAGACACTGCATCCTGCCGTATTTGGCGGAATTCTAAACAGAAGGGAGAACAAGCAGGATTCACAGGAAAAACTAAAATACAATATATCCGACATAGACCTCGTAATAGTAGACCTGTATCCATTTGAGGAGTACCTCAAAAAAGAGGCAACCCATGAGGAGATTATAGAGAAGATAGATATAGGCGGCATCTCCTTAATAAGAGCAGCAGCAAAGAACTACAAAGATGTTGTTATTATCCCTTCAAAGGATTTTTATCCGTATCTGTTAGACATACTTAACTCTCAGGGAGCAGACACAACATTGGAACAGAGGGAATATCTCGCTGCACAAGCATTTTTAACAAGTTCTCACTACGACACAGCCATCTTTGGTTACTTTAACAGAAAGTTTGATATTCCTGCATTTGCAGTAAACGAGACAGATAGGAGACCACTGAGATATGGAGAGAACCCACACCAGAAAGGGGCTTTCTTTGGAGACACCGCTACACTGCCAAAGCAGTTGCACGGCAAGGAGATCTCCTACAATAACATGTTGGACATTGAGGCAGCCCTTGAGCTTATCTCAGATTTTAACAGCACAACAGTTGCTGTCATAAAACACAATAATGCCTGCGGTTGCGCAACCGCCGCTACAGTAAAAGAGGCTTGGGAGAAAGCTCTTGCAGCAGATCCGGTTTCCGCCTTTGGAGGAATCATAATATCCAACAGAGAGATTACAGAGGATGCAGCCGCGGAGATTAACAAGATATTCTTTGAAGTTATCATTGCTCCATCTTACTCTAACGAAGCGCTCGAAATACTCAAATGCAAAAAGAACAGGATAATTCTTGTCTCTGCAGGTGTGAGATGCTCAGGTAAAAAATTCCGCTCTATGCTTGGCGGGATTCTTGTACAGGAGAGAGATACCGTTGTTGAAACGCAGGATAACCTCAAGGTTGTTACGCAGACAAAGCCTTCTGCCGAGGAGACGGATACACTTCTGTTTGCCAACAAAATTGTAAAGCATTCTAAATCCAACGCCATAGTGCTTGCCAAAGGCTCTCAGATGCTTTCGAGTGGAATTGGTCAGACATCAAGGGTTGATGCACTCAAACAGGCTGTGGAAAAGGCAAAAACTTTTGGTTTTTCGCTTAAAGGCGCATCTCTTGCATCAGACGCATTCTTTCCTTTTAAAGATTGTGTGGAAATTGCTGCAAAAGAGGGCATTACTGCAATAATACAGCCAGGAGGCTCAATAAGGGACGAGGAGAGTATAGAGAGCTGTAATCAACATGGTATTGCAATGGTTACCACAGGTATAAGACACTTTAAACATTAAAATAAGTTCCCATACTATAAAACTTTTAAAGATGGCATTTTCTTTTCTTACACAGGAATTGGCTATTGATCTTGGGACAGCCAACACTGTCATATTCATCAATGACAAAATTGTTGTTGACGAACCCTCTATTGTTGCAATCGACCAGAACACGGGAAAGCCCATTGCGTATGGTATTGAGGCACGTAGGATGCATGAGAGGACCAATCCGGGGATCAGAACGGTAAGACCCCTTAAAGATGGCGTTATAGCAGACTTTAATGCCGCCGAGCTTATGATAAGAGGATTTGTAAAGATGATCAACAAAAAACGCTCGCTTTTCACCCCTACCCTTAAGATGGTTGTCTGTATTCCGTCAGGAAGTACAGAGGTGGAGATAAGGGCAGTGCGAGACAGCTCTGAGCATGCGGGGGGAAGAGACGTTTACCTTATATATGAACCTATGGCCGCAGCTTTAGGTATTGGATTGGATGTATTGGCACCAAGCGGTCTTATGGTTGTTGATATTGGAGGCGGCACTACAGAGATTGCTGTCATATCTCTTGGCGGTATTGTATGCAAAGAGAGCATAAGGGTTGCCGGAGATGTATTTACAACAGAGATCCAGCAATATATGAGACAGCAACATAACATAAAGGTTGGTGAGGTAACCGCAGAGCTTATAAAGATAAATGTGGGTGCGGCTCTATCTGAGCTGGACGATGCACCGGAGCCTTACACTGTAAGGGGACCTAACATTATGACTGCACATCCCGTTGAGGTAGCTGTAACATATCAGGAGATTGCCCATTGCTTAGATAAATCTCTTGCCAAAATCGAGGCCTCTGTTCTCTCTGTTTTGGAGCAGACTCCACCGGAGCTCTATTCGGATATTGTCCAACGCGGTATCTTCCTTACAGGCGGCGGAGCATTGTTGAGAGGTCTTGACAAGCGATTATACGAAAAGATAAATATTCCATTCCATGTAGCAGAGGACCCTTTAAGAGCTGTTGCAAGAGGTACAAGCATAGCTCTTAAAAATGCCGGCAATCTGCCATTCCTTATGAGATAATCTGTTAATGGAGATCTAAAGAACAGATGAGGCTGTCTTCTAATTTTTATAAGAATCTCTGGAAGATTTTTCTGTTTGTCGCTCTTGAATCACTGTCTGTGTTTATGGTTGTCAAAAGCGGTACGGTACAGCATTATCTGTTCTTTGAGAAGATAAGAAATATCCAGTATTATCTGTGGAACAGCGGTACTCAAATAAGGAATTACCTAAACCTTAATGGTACCAACAGGGAGTATTTCCTCTCTAATCTTAAATTGATAAGTGAGAATGACCGTCTTAGAAAGGAATTAGGCAGAATAAAGGGAGAGGAGTATGTGAACTCTCTACTGCTTAACGACAAATTTGATTTCACGTGGGCAAAAGTTGTAAAAAACAGTTTTAACGGTACAGATAGCTATATTGTGATAGACAAAGGCCTGCGCGATGGAATTGCTCCCGAAATGGGTGTTATAATGCCTAACGGTGTAGTTGGAATAATCATGCGTTGCGGTCCGGATTTTTCTTACATAAAATCTTTTCTTAACACAGACCAACAGGTAAGCGCAAAGATCTCAACCCTTAATGCATTCGGAACTATGAGATGGAATGGGATGGATTATGACAGGGCTACATTGCACGATATTCCGCAACATATTAAGGTAAACATAGCAGATACGGTATATACAAGCGGCCTGTCATCTATCTACCCAAATAATATACCTTTGGGTACCGTTGAGCGAAGCTCTATAGAGCATGGCACGCATCAAGCTGTAGATGTAAAACTGTTCCTCAACTATAGGAATATAGACTATGTAATTATTGTACGTAATCCTGGAAAGAGGGAGATAGATTCACTAACAAGGGAGAGATGAATGCAATTGTAAAATATTGTATACTTGGTGTAATACTTTTGGTTATGCAGATACTTATGACAGAGTTCATAAATATCTATCCATTTCTTTTGCTCTCTGTTTTCCCCTTATTCATTGCCACCTTACCAATGAATATAAACTATACTCTGTTAATGTTCATAGCAGCCGGTTATGGTCTTACCGTTGATATATTTACAGAGGGGGTAATAGGACTGAATGCTGCCGCACTTACAGCCATGGCCGTTGTCCTTAAACCTGTTATGCTCCTTATAGTTCCAAAAAATCTTTTGGACAATGTCTATTATATCATGTCCAAGGAGATCTCATTTGCAAGGTTTGTATTCATTAACATGCTGCTCTGCTCTGTTTACCTTACTGTATACCTATTATCAGACTCCATTGGTCATGGTATGTTTCTCTATAATCTTTTTAGGTTTGGGGTTAATTTTGTCATAAATGTAATTTTATGGGTTTTTCTTGAATATGTATTTGTAAAGCAGATACTTAAATAGGGTAGGGAGGAAAGGACAGTGAAAAAGAAAAATATCCTTATAGCAGGCGTTATTGTTTTTGCCATGATTCTTCTGTCGCGGCTGTTCAGTCTGCAGATTATAGAGGAAAAATACAAGATTACAGCAATAAACAACGCATATAAATATGAAACTGTCTACCCTGCAAGAGGCCTTATAATGGACAGAAATAACAGGATTCTTGTGGGGAACAAAACAACATACGATATTAACATAACCCCCATTGAGGTAACCGAATTTGACACCCTCGATTTCTGCAATATATTCTCGCTCAAGTTAGAGGATGTGAGGGAGAAGCTGAAAGAATACAGAAGAAATAGACGTTCCATTGGTTATCAAACACTTACATTCCTAAAACAGGTTCCGGATTCCACATATAACACATTTGCGGAAAAGTCTTACAAATTCCCGGGGTTCAGCGGATTGTCGAGAACCGCAAGGTACTACCCCTTTAGTGCCGGGGCCAATCTATTTGGATATATAGCCGAGGTTGATACCGCATATTTGAGGAAACATCCCGAATACAAAAGGGGTGACTATGTTGGCAAGAGCGGCCTTGAACTCTCTTATGAGGAGATTCTAAGGGGGGAGAAGGGGTACACAATCTATTTGAGGGATGTACACAACAGAATACATTCAAATTTTGCAAATGGGGCATACGACAAATTAGCTGTCCCGGGCAAGAATCTTATCTCTTCCGTAGATGGGGAGCTGCAACGTTACGGAGAACTTCTAATGCAGAACAAAGTTGGCAGTTTGGTGGCAATAGAGCCCTCCACCGGTGAGATACTTGCAATAATATCCAGTCCAGGAATAGATATTACCCAACTTGCAGATATAAGAAACCATTACTCGAAGATTGCGAATGATCCCTATAAACCTATGTTCAACAGAGCCGTAATGTCTGCATATCCTCCCGGATCTGTATTCAAATTGGTTAACGGTCTAATAGGTCTGCAAGACGGGGTAATTACTCCAAATACCAAATATCCATGCAGCATGGGCTATCACGCAGGTGGCATAAAGGTTGGTTGCCATGCACATACATCTCCAATAGATTTTACTCAAAGTATAATGATGTCTTGCAATGCCTACTATTGTTATGTTCTTAGAGGCATTTTGGATAACCCAAAATACAGATCTGTGCCCGAGGCATTTGATCACTGGCGCGAGATGGTCATGAGCTTTGGCTTTGGGAAGAAACTTGGGACAGATTTTCCTGCCGAACTTGGCGGTAACCTTCCCACAAGGGCAACATACGACAAACTCCATGGGAAAGACAGGTGGAAGTCCCTCTCTATCATCTCACTCTCCATTGGGCAGGGCGAGATAGGGGCAACACCTCTTCATATAGCCAATCTTGGAGCAACTATTGCAAACAGAGGCTACTATTACACACCGCACCTAATAAAGGGCTCCCCGGATACAACATTGACAAATGACTATAGGCAGAAACACTATACATTAGTTGACACTATTCATTTCCACGAGGTTATAGAGGGAATGTACAGAGCTGTGAACTCAGAGCCGGGAAGCGGAGGTACGGCAAGAATTGCCGCTGTACCCGGGCTTGAGATCTGCGGCAAGACAGGAACAGCGCAAAATCCGCATGGAAAGGATCACTCCGTGTTCCTATGCTTTGCCCCAAGGAACAACCCAAAAATTGCAGTAGCTGCATATATAGAAAATGGAGGATTCGGGGCAACGTATGCTGCTCCAATCGCCTCTCTTTTGGTTGAAAAGTTCCTTACAGACTCAACCAGCAGACCAGATCTTGAGAAAAGGATGATAGAGAGCAACCTGCTTGGGAATGTCCCTATAAAAAAGAGGAGGTAGTAAAATGATATTGGCTACAAGAGAAAAAACAGGGAAGTTTGACTGGGTGCTTATAGCGCTCTACCTTATGTTGGTCGTTTTTGGATGGGTCAACATATACTCTGCTGTATATACAGATGAACATAGCTTTATTCTGGATTTCTCACAGAAATACGGAATGCAGTTCATCTGGATGCTCTCTGCCTTTGTCATAGCTTTCCTAATACTATTTGTTCTTCCACAAGAGCTCTACAGTACCCTCTCCCCCATCCTGTATGCCGGCATACTCCTGTTACTTACTGCCGTCATATTTCTTGGAAAAGAGATAAACGGTTCAAGATCTTGGTTTGTACTTGGTCCTGTAAGTTTCCAGCCTGCAGAGGTTTCAAAGATAACCACATCACTTCTCCTCTCTTACGTAATGAGCAAATACGGATTCCGAATATCCAAGGCAAGAGACATGTTCACCGTTGCACTAATTATCTTAATTCCAATCCTGCTTATTGTAATGGAAAAAGAGACCGGTTCAGCACTTGTCTATCTTGGATTTATCTTTATGCTCTACCGCGAAGGGTTATCTGGCTGGCTGCTTGTTTTTGGCTTTATCTCAATATTCCTTTTTGTGATAACGCTCAAGTTCAGCCCCATTATTGCCATTGCCATCCTCTTCTTCCTTACCTCCACAGCTACCTGTTTGGTAACAAGAAAGTTAATCAGATGGATAATCCCTACAATATGTACATCTCTCTTCATTGCCTTTATCCCCTATTTTCAAAGTTTGGATGGGATGCAGTGGTGCAATATCATGAAACCGGAATATTGGGCGCTTGTGATCATACTACCCATATCTGTAATAAAGGTGATTGGAAATTTGAGGAAGAGGATACCCTACTTTAAAGTTATCTCCTCTATCTTTACTGTTAGCCTTATGCTTATATTTTCTGTGAATTTTATATTCAACAATGTGCTCCAACCTCATCAAAGGGCCAGAATAGAGAATCTACTTGGTATACAGGAGGATCTAAAGGGGGCCGGATATAATGTTCACCAATCCCAGATAGCAATAGGTTCCGGAGGTTTTTGGGGCAAAGGATATTTAGAGGGGACTCAGACCAAGTTTAATTTTGTTCCGGAGCAGAGCACCGATTTCATATTCTGCACCGTTGGCGAAGAGTGGGGATTCTTTGGATGCGCAGTCATTATATCGCTATATGCCGCACTGATTTGCAGGATAATAAACGATTCCGAAAAGCAAAAAGACAGCTTTACAAGAATATATGGCTACTGTATTGCCTCCTGTCTCTTTATGCATGTCTTTATAAATATAGGAATGACAATTGGTATTGTTCCTGTAATTGGTATTCCGCTCCCGTTTTTGAGCTATGGCGGTTCGTCATTGTGGACTTTTACAATTATGTTGTTTATATTTGTGAAACTCGAACAACAAAGAGGAAACTAAACATTTAAATACTAATGATATGAGAAATAATTTAATGCTTCTATTTTCTGTGCTCCTATTTATGGGATGTTTGCTATCTTTTGATTCTTATGCCCAAGAGGGTAAGAAATGCTGCGGCAAATGCAATCACACAAAACAGAATACTACTCTTGAGACTATCTTTAGCAGAAAAAGTGTAAGGGCTTTTAACGGGAAAACTATCTCTAAAGACACTTTGGAGCTGATTGTCAAAGCCGGAATGGCCGCTCCAACCGGAATGAACCGCCAGCCATGGGATTTTGTTATTATAGATAACAAAGCAGATATGGAGGCTTTGGCCAAGAAGATGCCAAGGGCAAAAATGCTGCAGACCGCAGGAGCTGCAATTGTTGTTGTAGGAAACCAGGAGGTAAGCAAGAACTGGATGTTGGATTGTGCCGCTGCAACAGAGAATATTCTTTTGGCGGTAGAATCTATGGGGCTTGGCGCCGTATGGACCGCAGGTTGGCCATACGAAGATAGGATAGCAGAGATAAACGGTGCCTTTAATATTCCTCAACCATATATTCCACTATGTCTTATTCCAATAGGTTATCCTACCGGAGACAATACTCCAAAAGACAAATGGAAACCGGAGAGGGTGCACTACAATAAATGGTAATTGACTCTTTTCCTGCACAAATTAGGGGAAATGGCTCTTTACGTGTTTATATAACAGTAAAAAAAATCATTAACATTATTACTAAAAACATGAAACACAAATTAACATGGCTGTTTGCCATGATATTCCTATCTGTAAGCAACCTTTTGTCTGCGCAATTTGGGGATAATCCTGTCAGCTGGAACAGTAAGGTTGTAAAGGCAGACAACAATATCTATGAGATTGAGCTTAAGGGGTCAATGGGTTCGGAGTGGCATATCTACGATCTTGGGCCATATAAAGACGGTCCCATTGCAACCACACTTACCATATCCGGTGGCGACGGTGTTAAAGCAGTTGGTGCACCATACATAAAGACCTCTGTCCACAAAGAATTCAGCAGTAGTTTTGGAATGGAAATTGGAACAGCAGGTAACGGTGTTGTCATTGCGCAAAAGGTATCTGTATCCTCAACAAATCCAACGTCCGTTACAGTTACTTTGGAATGGCAGACATGCTCCGGAGAGAGCTGTATGCCACCTGCAGATGAGGAGATTACCATAAAACTGCCTGCTGCAGAAGGTGTAGCAGAACCGGCATCCGGCAACAAAGCAGAAAACACTCTAACAGAGAATGTTAAAGACAACACTGCAGACACCTCCAATAGTTTGGAAGTTGCAGATTCTTCTGCCACAAACAAGAATGAGGCGGTTGTAACAGATAACGGCAATGATATGCAGGCAAGCGTTGTAACACCTGCAAATGAGAAGCCTTTAACAGAGAACGGAGGCAAATCTATATGGGCAGTTATATTGGAGGCTATTGCTTGGGGCTTTGTTGCACTGCTTACGCCTTGCGTATTTCCAATGGTACCTATGACTGTTTCATTCTTTTTAAAGAACTCGGGCGGGAAAAGCAAATCTCGTGGAAGATTTATGGCAATGTTCTACGGGTTTTCCATTATCGCGCTGTACACCCTGCCTATTGCCATAATCATTCTCATAACCTATTTTGTAGGAGGTGATGCCGTTACGGCAGATATATTTAACTGGCTTGCTACACACTGGATTCCAAATATCCTCTTCTTCCTTATTTTTATGTTGTTCGCAGCCAGCTTCTTTGGCGCATTTGAGATTACAATGCCAAGTTGGATGGTTAACAAGTCTGACGAAAAGTCAGATAAGGGTGGCCTTATAGGTGTATTTTTTATGGCGCTCACACTGGTACTCGTTTCCTTCTCATGTACAGGACCTATTGTAAGTTCTGTACTTATAAAGAGTACTCAGGGCGAAATCTGGGAGCCAATAATAACCATGTTTGCTTTCTCTGCGGCCTTTGCACTTCCTTTTACAATATTTGCTTTTGCGCCATCGTTGCTTAAAGATCTTCCAAAGAGCGGAGGATGGCTCAACTCAGTAAAGGTTGTGCTTGGTTTTATTGAGCTTGCGTTAGGACTTAAATTCCTTAGCGTTGCAGACCAGGTTTACCAATGGCACCTTTTAGACAGGGAGACATACTTGGCTTTATGGATAGTAATATTCTCACTGCTCGGTTTGTATCTTCTTGGCAAACTGAGATTTGCTCATGACACCCCTACAGAGCATCTGTCTGTAAAGAGACTGTTCCTGTCTATTATTACATTTGCTTTTGTTGTATATATGATTCCCGGGATGTGGGGTGCACCTCTTAAAGTATTGAGCGGTTACCTTCCACCTATCGAGACATTGGATTTCAACCTTTACAAGGGGCAGAACCAAGGTGTATCAGTTAGTGGTGGCGAGCAGGCCATTGCTTACGAGATTGCAAATGCCAAAAACCCTGCAGGGCTTAAACACCCCGACGGTATTCACGGATTCTACGACTATACAGAGGCCTTGGAATACTCAAAAAAGGTTGGTAAACCCCTGTTCATAGATTTTACCGGTAGCGCATGTGTGAATTGCCGCGAAATGGAGGCAAGGGTTTTAAGTGATCCAAGAATCAAACAGATGCTGAATGAAGAGTATGTATTTCTGTCTCTTTACGGTGATGTTAAGGTAGATGTTCCGGAATCCGATTGGGTTACACTTCCTAATGGAAAGGTACTAAAACAGTTAGGTAAGATAAACACTAATCTTGTCATGGGCAAGTATGAGGTAAATGCCATGCCCTATTATATTATAACAGACAATAGCGGCAATGAGATTGTTGAATCAAGAGGCTATGATCTTAATGTAGAAAGTTTTATAGAATTTCTTAAAAAAGGCATTACAGCATACAAAGATGCAGAAGCCAACAACTAAGATTATGCAATTCCACAGAAAAATTTGAATAATTTTAAAAAATAAGTATAAAATAGAGACGGTCGCTAAATATTTACTATTTTAGCGGCCGTTTTTATTAAAAAACATACATTATTACACAAAACTGTTAAATAAACAATGAAAGATCTAGTTTTAAAGGGCATAAAAGAGTACCTGTTAATGACAATAGCACTTGCAATCTACGTATTCGGATGGGTTGCGTTTATTATCCCCAACGGATTCCCTGGTGGAGGCGTTGCAGGTCTTGCCTCTGTTGTCTTTTACGGATTCAATATCCCCATAGACTATACATACTTTACACTTAATGCCATTCTGCTTATCATTGGATTTGCCGTCTTGGGTAAAGGCTTTGGCATAAAAACCATCTATTGCATAATAATAACAACGCTTCTCTTCAGATTCATGCCTCTAATCCCTTGGCGTAGCGACATTCAGGAGATGATGCTCAACGCAATAATCGGCGGTATTCTAAGCGGTATAGGAATAGCCATTGTTTTCAAGCAGGGGGGTAGTACAGGTGGAACAGATGTAATAGTACTCATTATAAACAAGTATAAAAATATTACACCCGGAAAAGTCTTTTTAGTAACAGACTCACTTATTATCGCCTCTGTTATGTTGCTTCCCGATAAAGGGTTCTCAAACGCTGTTTATGGCCTTATAGAGCTTGTAGCCTTTACATATACCGTAGACAAGATTCTTGCTGCCTTAAGTTTAAAAGCTTCTAAAAAGACATCTGCCCCTCAGTAAAATATCTCTCTATAACCTTTGGAAAATTGGCCTGCTCAAGCTCATGAATCTTTGCAGCCAAGGTGTTAGGTGTATCAGATTGGTCTATCTTGCACTTTGCCTGGAAGATAATTCGGCCGTTGTCATAAACCTTATCTGCAAGATGAATGGTAATTCCGCTCTCCTTTTCGCCGGCAGATATAACCGCCTCATGTACATGATGGCCATACATACCCTTTCCCCCATATTTTGGCAGAAGCGCCGGATGTATATTAATGATCTTTCCCGGATAGGTATGTATAAGCTGTAACGGTACCTTTAAAAGATAACCGGCCAAAATAATAGCATTTATATTAAAGAAGCCCAGCAGATCTGTCAATACTGTGTTATCACTCCCGGCCAAAGTCATCTCCTCCTTTGAAAGGACAACTGCCGGAACTCCTAAATTTCGCGCCCTTGCTATAACACCAGCCTGCGGGTTATTACAAAACAAAACCTTTACATTTATACCGGAACAGGTTTCACTTTTATTAAAGTATTTTATAATGTTTTCTGCATTTGTACCGTTTCCCGATGAAAAGACTGCAAGATTAATCATATCTATTATCATTAAGTATTTAAGGCTCAAAGATAATACAATATCCATAGAATTGCATTTTAAAAAAATTTATTTACCTTTGCGCGTTGTAATTGACAGTTTGGATTTATTATCCGGCATAGATTGCATTAATTTGAGATAAATAGATTATATACTAAAACTAAAATATTAACTAATTTTATTAAAATCATGGCAGACATTACTTCTAAAGTTAAGGACATCATCGTTGAAAAATTAAATGTAGATGCAAATGAGGTTACCCCTGAGGCTAGCTTTACAAAAGATTTAGGCGCTGATTCTCTTGACACAGTAGAGCTTATCATGGAATTTGAGAAGGCTTTTAACATTACTATTCCGGATGAGGCTGCTGAGAAAATAGCAACCGTTGGTGACGCTATCAAATATATCGAAAGCAATTTACAGTAAATCAGCACACTATAATGGAGTTAAGAAGAGTAGTTATTACAGGTATAGGAACAATCAATCCCTTGGGCCACAATGTAGAGGAGTTTTTCACAAATCTAAATAATGGCGTAAGCGGTGCGTGTCCTATAACAAGATTTGACACCTCTCTTTTTAAAACTAAATTTGCGTGTGAGATAAAGGACTACGATCCTTCTGCATTCAACATAGACCGCAAAGAGGCAAGAAAGACAGACAGATTTTGCCAGTATGCAATGATAGCTTGCGATGAGGCTATAAAGGATTCAAAACTGAATCTTGAGACAATTGATAAAGATCGTGTTGGTGTAGTTGTAGGATCCGGGATAGGTGGAATTGAAACACTTACCCAAGAGATAATGGGCTATTGCGAAGGTGGGAAAGTACCTCGCTTTAGCCCAATGCTTATTCCTAAGATGATCCCGGATATGGCAGCCGGCTTGATCTCTATCAAGTATGGCTTTATGGGACCAAATTACGCTGCAGTTTCTGCATGTGCATCATCATCTCATGCAATGGGCAATGCCTTTGACATAATCCGTTGCGGCAAGGCAGATGTGATGGTTACAGGCGGATCTGAGGCCGGTATTACAATACCAAGCATTGGCGGATTTAACTCTGCGCAAGCTCTTTCAACAAGAAATGACGATTACCTGACAGCCAGCAGGCCGTTCGACAAAAACAGAGATGGCTTTGTTATGGGCGAGGGTTCGGGTATTCTCGTTTTTGAGGAGTATGAGCATGCCGTTGCCCGCGGGGCAAAGATCTATGCAGAGGTTTGCGGTGCAGCAATGACTGCCGATGCACACCATATTACAGCTCCACACCCCGAAGGACACGGTGCGATTCAGGTAATGAAACTTGCCCTGCAGGATGCAGGGATGCAGCCGGAGGATGTAGACTATATTAATGTTCATGGAACATCTACCCCACTTGGAGATATTGCCGAATTAAAGGCCATTAAGGCTGTATTTGGGGAGCACGCTTACAAATTGAATATAAGTTCAACCAAATCCATGACAGGCCACTTGCTTGGCGCTGCCGGGGCAGTTGAGTCTCTTGCATGTATTGATGCAATGTGCAATAGTATTGTCCCTCCTACAATTAATTTTACCGAGGAGGATCCAGAGATAGATTATAAATTGAATCTGACTCTTAACAAGGCTCAGCACAGAGAGGTTAAAGTTGCCATCAACAATACCTTTGGATTTGGCGGTCACAACTCGTGTTTAGTTTTTAAAAAGTACTAGAGGTTTCCAATTAGATTGCTCAGAACAAAGTTTTAGAGCATAAAATATTAAGATGGAATTTCCTGTAAAAGGAGATTCCGTTTTTTTTTAGTCAAACCTATCCACCTGAAACAGAAAAGGGCTGCAACTTAAATTGCAACCCTTTTCCGTGCTCGGGACGGGAATCGAACCCGTACGGGCATTGCTGCCCACAGGATTTTAAGTCCTGCGTGTCTACCTATTCCACCACCTGAGCGATTATGAAAATAGATCTGTTTGCAAAGATAGCAAATGATTTTAAATGCCCAAAAATTTTAAGACACAAAAAAACCTCGGATTAAATCCGAGGCGTTGTGGAGCGGAAAACGAGACTCGAACTCGCGACCCCAACCTTGGCAAGGTTGTGCTCTACCAACTGAGCTATTTCCGCATTACCTAAATGAACTGTTTTGTTCCGTTTGGGATTGCAAAGGTAAGCATAATTTTTAATTCTCCAAATTTTTTAAGAACCTTTTTAAAAAATTTTAACCTTACCACCAAAAATTAATACTTTGTCGGGAAGAAAAAGGATGACAGCCGGAACAGCTGCCACCCCACTATGAAAAACAGTCTAAAAATTTAAGCATTTGTGCAAATTTACAAAAATTTAAGCACAACTACAAAACAGTTTCAAACTCCTTTAAAAACCTCACATCATTTTCAAAATAGTGTCTAAGGTCTTTTACCTGCCATTTGAGCATTGCAATACGTTCAACGCCCATTCCAAATGCAAACCCGCTGTAAACCTTTGAATCTATGCCCGATGCCTCCAACACATTAGGGTCCACCATTCCGGCACCCATAATCTCCAACCATCCGGTGCCCTTGCAGATATTACAGCCCTTGCCATGGCAGATATTGCAACTTACATCTACCTCGGTGCTCGGTTCTGTAAATGGGAAATAGGAAGGTCTCAGCCTAATCTTTGTCTCCTCACCAAACATCTCCTTTGCAAAGAGCAATATAGCCTGTTTAAGGTCTGCAAAAGAGACATTCTTGTCTATATATAATCCCTCTACCTGATGGAAAATACAATGTGCTCTTGCAGAGATAGCCTCATTACGGAACACCCTTCCCGGGCATACAATTCTTATAGGAAGCGGCATCTTCTCCATACTTCTAACCTGAACAGAACTGGTGTGCGTTCTAAGCAGAATAGGATTGTCTCCCTGAGTAATGAAGAAGGTATCCTGCATATCTCTTGCCGGATGCTCCGGAGGAAAGTTAAGAGCCCCAAACACATGCCAATCATCCTCAATCTCCGGTCCCTCCGCAACTGCATAACCAAACTTGCTGAAAATTCTTATTATCTCCTCACGGGTAACAGATATAGGATGTCTTGTTCCAAGCTCAAATCTGTCGCCCGGCTTTGTATAGTCAAATGCAGGCGCACCGCTCTGCGCACACTCATCCAACTTGTTCCTAAGCTCCTCTATCTTCTCTGCAGCCTTGGTCTTTAAGACATTAAGTTTCTGCCCTAACTCTCTCTTCTGCTCGGGAAGCACCTCTCTGAAATCTTCAAAAAGTTTGGTAATCTCACCCTTCTTGCCCAACAATTTCACCCTTATATCCTCAACATCCTGAATTTTCTGCGCCTTAAGTTCTTCAATCCGGTGCAAAAGCTCCTCAATTTTCTGCTTCATTGCTCAATATACTTTTAAAATTCTTATCTCAGTGTTCTCCGCTTCCCTACAAACATTCCACCTCTCGCAATAACTCAAAATTAGCAAAAATACTTTATCGGGAAGCAGATGCAAATGTACATATTTTTTAGCTTTCTACACCCCCCAATCCACTGCTTCTCTGCTCACAGGCATTGTCATGCATCTTGCTCCACCACCACCTCGAGGAAGTTCGCTACCCTCTATGGTTATTACGCAGCGTTTATTCTGCGGAATGGCTGTTTTACCGTAAACGACATCCCATGCAGGAATAATTTCAAAATCATGCTTGGATAACTCCTCCAAAGTGTGAATGTTACGGGCATAAGAGAGCACCTTGCCGGGCGCAAACGCAAAGAAATTGGCACCACTGTGCCACTGCTCCCTCTCCTGATTCCACTCGTCTGCATTCCCTCCGCATGTTACCGGATCCAACTCCATTCCCAACTTCTTGAGGGCATGAAGTATTGTAGGTACAGATTTTATCTTGGTAACCTTACCGTTATCTATTGTTATATGCACAGTCTGGTACTGGTTATCACCAAGGATAAGAGGCTCAAAAACCATACATTTATCCCTATCCAACATAGTAAAAACCATATCCAAATGGATAAACGACTCCGGCGAATGAGGTAGCTGCTGTACTATCACATGTTTGCGCCCCTCCCTCTTGTCTTTACACAACCTGTTAATAAGCATATCTATACCTTGCGAAGATGTTCTGTTGCCATTTCCTACAAGCAATATATCATCCCGAGCAATGAGAATATCTCCCCCCTCCATAAAGATCTCCTTGTTTCCGGGGTCAAAATCGTGCGCATTTATAACATCGGCCGCAAATGCACCCGAGTGTCTGAATATGGCCTCCATAATGAGAGATTCCCTCATCCTCACCTTATTAGCCATTCTGCACACTAAGGCATAATTTCCAATGGTAACAGAGGCATCCCTCGTAAAATAAAAGTTATACAACGGATACAGGGCATAATACTCATCTTTAAGATATGCCGTAAGAGTGTTTATCTTTGCAGGAAGCCCCTCAATAAGAACTGTAGCCAACTCCTTAGAAGACATCTCCATAAGAGAATCATAGTAGGCAGTCACATTTTCGGAAATACAGATTTTCCCTATCAATACGCTTCTGTACCTCTCATTCTCCAGGACCCTCTCCAACAACTCCTTTACAAAAAAGGTCTTTGTTACCTTAGACAGCACCCCTTGCAGCTGTTCATACTCTTTCTGTGCTATAGACAGATTCAAAATATCACTATACAAGGCCCTCTGAGCCGTTTCGGGTGTCATATTCTCTACCTCCGCACCAGGATTGTGCAGAATCACCCCCTTCAATTTTCCTATTTCACTTTGGATGTTAAGTTCCAATACATTATCCATAAATCAATTTAATTATCTATTAATATTTATCCCTCTTTACACTCTCCTCTACTGGTACCTGTTCAATTCATTCACCGTTAAATCTGTAATGATGTTCTTAAAAGCAACCTCATCCCTAGGGCAGATCATAAGAACATCATCTGTCTCAACCACCATAAAACCGCTTAACCCCTTAACAACAACAAGTTTTTCTTTCTCATTTGATACAATGATGCTGTTATCTGTCCTGTCTATCAGCGAATCACCTGCAACCTTAACCATATTCCCCTTCCCGTCTTTTATGCTTTGAGCATAAAGGCTCTCCCACGTGCCAAGGTCGCTCCACCCAAACGAAGCCTCAAAGACCCAAGACTTGTCTGTCTTCTCCATAACACCATAGTCTATTGATATACCGTTACACGACTCGTATATCCCCTTTATATAATCCTGCTCATTGATGGTATAGTAGGCAAACATGCCGTCTTTAAAAGAGATAGCAATCTCCGGCAGATACCTCTCTAACTCGCTCATGATTGTTTTAAGATTCCAAACAAAAATTCCGGAATTCCACAAAAACTCCCCACTGTTAACAAGCACTTTTGCCAACTCCTTATTAGGCTTCTCTGTAAAAGTCTTTACATTATACACCTTCTGCCCGTTAATCTCCTTAGCTTTCAGCTTATTGGCCTGGATATACCCGTACCCTGTTTCGGGACGGGTAGGCTGAATCCCCAATGTAAGAAGTTCATCATTAACAGATGCATACTCCAAAGCTGTAGAGATAGTATTAAGAAAAATATCTTCGTTCAATATAAGATGATCGCTTGGCGCCACAACAACCGTTGCATTAGGATTCTTCTTGGCCAGCTTATATGTAGCATACGCTATACATGGTGCCGTGTTCCTTCTGTGCGGCTCCAAAAGAAGATTATCATCTTGTATCATTGGAAGCTGCTCCTTTACCAAATCCCTGTAAATTTCAGACGTAACTACAATTATGTTTTCAGCCGGAACTATCTTGGAAAAACGGTTGAAAGTCTGCTGTAAAAAAGAGCATCCCACACCCAAAATATCCAAAAACTGTTTAGGCACGGCATTTCTGCTAATAGGCCAAAAACGGCTGCCAATCCCGCCGGCCATTATAATACAATACCTGTTTTGCTTTATATCACTCATATTAGGTAATATTTAATTTTTTCCCGACAAAAAATCACCACAGAGGTGTGTAGGCGTTCTCAAAGAACTCAACTGTAAAGGTCCCGGCACAACCAACCACCGATGCAACATCAAAACTCACTTCAAAATCAGAACCCATATCTGCCATATGTAGAAACAAATACCAGCACTTACTGTTCAAAAAACAATTTGCCGCATCTATAATCCTCCCCCTCTTAACATTGCCAACCTTTCGGTAGGGTTCTGTCAGCTCATTACAGCTTAAAGACTTTACCTCAACAAAGTGAACCGTATTATCCTTAACTGCAATAATATCTATCTCCAAATGTCTGCATCTCCAGTTCTTTGCAACAATGTTATACCCATTATTCGCAAGAAAACCGGCTACCATTTTTTCACCTTTAGCTCCCAAAATCTTACCATCACCACCTCGTCTCCTCATCTGCTCCATTATTTGCCTAAAGATAATACTTTTTAAAAAACTGTCAAAATAAAATAGAATTTTTAATTACACTTTTTAATCAAAAATAAAAAAACCGCTCACTTTATTAAGCAAGCGATTCCGTATAAAGTATCTTATGACCTGCTATCTTTATTATATGTAGCACGCAGGCATTTTGTCAATAACATATTAAGCCAATTCGAGCAGAACATAATTCTTGGGAAGTTTATCCCCCGGCTTAACATTAATACTACGAACCGTACCATCCACAGGCGCAACAACAATATTATGCATCTTCATAGCCTCATATATCATAAGAGGATCCCCCCTCTTTACACTGTCTCCAACTTTAACATCAATGGAGATGACAGAGCCGGGAATTATAGATAGTACCTCCTTTAAATTTGGAGCAATCCATCGCTTGCGCTCAGTATATCCGGATGTTGGCAGAGTACTGTACTTTTCGCCATTCTCAGTAAGCTGCATCTCTATATACTCTTTATTTTTCTCTTCCATAACACTCTATATATTTTAAAATGGTGGAAGCCCATGCTTCTTAACAGGAACCGACACAGTTTTGTTAGCACTAACCTCCAAAGCATTCAAAACCGCCCTGCGTGTTTCTAAAGGAACTATTACAGAATCAACATACCCCTTTCCTGCAGCAACATATGGATTTGCAAATTTCTCCTTATACTCCTCAACCTTAATCTTTCTCATCTCATTAGGATCCTCAGCCTCGTTGATCTCCTTTCTAAAGATAATATTTGCTGCCCCCTCAGGACCCATTACCGCAATCTCCGCCGTTGGCCATGCAAACACAAAATCTGCCCTCATATGTCTGGAGTTCATTGCAATATAGCCACCGCCGTATGCCTTTCTCATTATAACTGTAATTTTAGGCACCGTAGCTTCAGAATATGCATACAACAGTTTTGCACCATGACGTATAACACCTGCATGCTCCTGGTCTATACCCGGGAGATATCCGGGCATATCCTCTAAGGTTACAATAGGTATGTTAAAGGCATCGCAATAACGTATAAATCTTGCAGCCTTATCTGAGGAATCACAATCCAACACACCGGCAAGATACAACGGCTGATTGGCTACAAAGCCAACGGTCTTGCCACCCATACGACCAAAACCTATGACAATATTCTTGGCCCATTTTTCCTGTATCTCTATAAAATCAGAACCATCGGCAAGAGCCTTAATAACCTCCCTTACATCGTATGGCTTGGTTGGATCCACCGGAACAATCTCCTCTAATTTATACCTTTCAAGAGGCTCTTTAACCTCAACAACACTACCCTTTTCGGAGTTATTGTAAGGGATGTATGACAGTAGTTTTCTAATCTGTGCAAAACATTCTTTCTCGCTCTCTGCAAAAAAGTGAGCATTACCGGTAACCTCGCAATGAACCCTTGCACCTCCCAAAGATTCCATATCTATCTCCTCACCCAATACAGACTTAATGACCTCAGGACCTGTAATGAACATCTTGGACACCTTGTCTACCACAAAAACATAATCCGTCAAAGCCGGAGAATAAACTGCACCTCCGGCACATGGCCCAAGTATAACAGAGATTTGAGGTATAACACCACTCGCCTGTGTATTTCTGTAGAAGATCTCTCCATAACCGGCCAAGGCGTTGACACCCTCCTGAATACGCGCTCCTCCAGAATCATTTATACCAATCAGCGGCATCCTCATCTTAAGCGCATAGTCCATAATCTTTGTTATCTTCTGCGCATGCATATATCCCAAAGAACCTCCGGCGACCGTAAAATCCTGTGCATATATTGCAACAGGTTTCCCGTTAATCTTTCCGGTTCCAATAACTACACCATCACCGGGAAGCACCTTTTTATCCATTCCAAAATCCTTTGCAGCATGCTCAATAAAGAGATCATACTCATAAAATGAGCCCTCATCAAGGATCTGGTTTATCCTCTCCCTTGCAGGAAGCTTTCCCATGGCAATCTGCTTCTCAACAGCCTTCTCCCCTCCACCCTGCATGGCCTTCTGCTTCCTCTCCTGCAACTCAGAAATTTTCTTGTCTAACTGATTCATATCATTTTATATTTAATTTGTAAGGCACAAAAATAGCATAATTCTTTTACTAACAAAGGATAATTTTACTATATTACCTCTTATCACTTATATATTTTACAAAAACAATTAAAGAATTAAATTAGTTTTTTCAAAAATGGCTACATTTGTGAGATTAACAATAAAAAACTGTTTTTAATTTTATAATTAACGTTATCTGTTAGCAACATAAAAAAATAAGTTGTCTCAGATTAAAAGAATCTTTTCTAAAATAGATCTATCCTCGAAAAGATTCCTTTAGATGACGCAGGTTATTTTTTGGAGGTTACTTAGCATTATTGGTTTTTGTAAAAATTAATCAAAAGAATAATTTATATGGCAATAACTTTTAAAGACAGGCACATAGGGCCAAGAGACAAAGACATTAAAGAGATGCTTGGCATTCTTGGACTTGGCAGCTTGGATGAACTGGCACAGAAGACAGTTCCTCAGAATGTACTACTAAAGGAGGATATAAAACTCTCTGCTCCAATGAGCGAGAACGCCTACCTTGCACATCTTAAAGAGATGGTTTCAAAGAACAAGAATTTCCGTTCACTTATAGGAATGGGATTCTACGGTACAGGTACCCTCCCTGTAATAGTTAGAAACATCTTTGAGAACCCCGTATGGTATACATCATACACGCCTTACCAGGCAGAGATTTCGCAAGGACGTTTGGAGGCGCTTTTGGTTTTCCAGACTGTAATAAGCGAACTTACCGGATTTCCACTCTCAAACTGCTCAATGTTGGATGATGCCCAGGCAGCAGCAGAGGCTATGAGGATGATGTACGAGCTTCGCAGCCGCGCAATGGTCAAAGAGGGCAGAAACGTAATATTCGTAGACAACAACATATTCCCTCAAGTACTCTCCGTACTTAAGACAAGAGCCAAAGGTCTTGGAATAGAGATAGAGACAGGGGATTACGCAACATACGAGTTCGGCTCTAAATGTTACGGAGCAATGGTACAATACCCTGCCGCAAACGGAGAGGTAAGAGACTACACCCAATTTTGCGAAAAGGCACATGCAGCCGGATGCCTTGTAACAGCATATTGTGACCTACTCTCCCTTGCACTCCTTAAAGAGCCTGCAGCATGGGGAGCAGACGTTGCAGTAGGTTCTGCCCAGAGATTTGGTCTTCCAATGGGATTCGGCGGCCCTACAGCCGGCTACATGGCAACCAAAGATGCCTACAAGAGAAACATTCCCGGACGTATCATAGGAATATCTGTAGACAGATTAGGAAAAGAGGGGCTCAGACTTGCACTCCAGACCCGTGAGCAGCATATCAAAAGGGAGAAAGCAACCTCAAACGTATGTACCGCAACAGCCCTTATGGCATCTATGAGCGGAATGTACGCAGTTTACCACGGTCCGCAGGGGATAAAGGATATAGCAGAAAGGACATCAAAATATGCTCATTCGATTGCCAACTTCCTTAGAAATGCCGGATATGTTCTAAGCACAGACAAATTCTTTGACACCATAGAGATCTGCGGACAGCTGAAAGAGGGAGAGCAGCAACCTTTGGATATTGCCAAGATTCAGGCAAAAGCAGAGGCAGCAGGAATCAATTTCTATTATCTTCCAAACAAAGTACGCATAAGTTTAGACGAACTTACAGATTGCAACGAAGCTGCCAAAGTACTTGCAGTATTTGAAACAGCCCCTTCGTGCGGATGCAACTGCAACGAGGCTGCAGAAGAGAACTTTATGAAGAGGGAGAGTGCATATCTGCAGCAGAAGGTATTCAACAGCTACCATTCTGAGACAGAGATGATGAGATACCTTAAGAAATTGGAGAGAAAGGATATATCACTTACCCACTCAATGATTCCGCTTGGTTCATGCACAATGAAGCTCAATGCCGCAGTTGAGATGTTACCTCTAAGCTGGAGCGAACTTACCAACGTTCACCCTCTTGCCCCTGCAAATCAGGTAGAGGGATATACCCAACTGTTAGATGAACTTTCAAAAGACCTTTGCACCATTACAGGATTTGATGCATGCTGTCTGCAGCCTAACTCGGGAGCAGCCGGAGAGTACGCCAGCCTGCTTACAATAAGAAGATGGCATGAGGCAAACGGAGGCAAAGAGAGAAACATAATGCTTATCCCTACATCTGCACACGGGACCAACCCTGCATCTGCAGCAATGGCCGGATTCGAGATTGTGCTTGTAGGATGTGACGACCACGGAAACGTTATAGTAGACGAGCTTAAAGAGAAGGCTGAGGCAAACAAGGATCATCTTGCAGGACTGATGATTACATACCCTTCTACCCACGGTATCTTTGAGGCCGAGATTAAGGAGATTGTAGACACAATACATAAATTCGGCGGAAAGGTATTTATGGATGGTGCCAACATGAACGGACAGATTGGACTTACCAATCCGGGCTTCATTGGAGCAGATATCTGCCACCTTAACCTCCATAAATCATTTGCAATGCCTCACGGTGGCGGTGGCCCGGGAGCAGGTCCTATCTGCTGTACAGCTGCCCTTGCACCATATATGCCGGGCAACCCAATGAACCCGGGAGAGGGTGCAGTGAGTGCAGGCCTGCACGGTAATGCAATGCTTGCCCCTATAACCCATGCATATATCAAACTGCTTGGAGCAGAGGGATTAAAGAAATCTACACAGGTAGCTATCCTCAACGCCAACTATATGGCACATCAGTTTGCCCCTGAGTTCTCTATCCTTTACAGAGGTGAAAAAGGGTTCGTAGGACACGAGTGTATTGTAGACTGCCGCAACTTCAAGAGCGAGTTTGGCGTAGATGCAACAGACCTTGCAAAACGTCTTATGGACTACGGTTTCCATGCTCCAACACTTTCATTCCCTGTTCATGAGACCCTTATGATAGAGCCAACAGAGTCTGAGAGCAAAGGGGAGTTAGACAGGTTTGTTGAGACCATGAAGCAGATTAAGAAGGAGTGCGATATGATTAAATCCGGCGAATACGATGCCAATGACAATCCTATAAAGAACTCTCCTCACCCTGCAGATGAGGTTTGCGCAGACGAGTGGAACCATAAATACAGCAGAAGTGTTGCCGCATTCCCGCTTGAGTGGTTGCACGAGAACAAATTCTGGCCTGCGACAAGCAGAATAGACAATGGTTATGGCGACCGTAACCTTGTAGCAAAATGTAAATAATGAGGTTGGCAAAAAAATTGATTTAAGTTTCAGCTAATTATCAATTAACAGAGGACGGCCATTTTTTAAAAGGCCGTCCTCTTATATTCATAATGTATAATAGAATTTAGCTTGACACTCTTTAGTTTACACTACCTTTACAAAGGGTTTTGAGTTATAGTACAAGCATCCTCATATTTATGATTATTAAGAATTACCTTCAGTTTTCTTTTTACCCCCGATTCATTCTTAGAAACAACAACCTTTGCTTTTCTAACCGAATCTGCTTTAACGATAACTTCAAACCAGCTTCCTGTAGTTATCATTGCATTTTCTATCTCTTGATATGACGTCCTTTCACCACATTCAATCTCCATTGAAAAAATAGATGTATTTGCTGTAATAACAACCTCTTGTTCGTTACCGTCTAAAGTTATTTTATGCCTGTCAACTTTGATTCTATCAAAACATGAGGTCAATGATACTAATAAAACAATTACAATTATAAATTTTTTCATAAATAAGTTCATTCATTAAATTGTATAACAAAATATATTTAGTGTATAGCCTTTTGTGTTATTAAACACGATGCATATTTTTCCTCATAAGTTGCCCGCACCTCTAACCATCTGGTTTCTCCTGTATTATTCTCACTTAGTTTGATTGTTATGTTATGATCACCTTCTCCAATTGGGACCTCAACCCTAAACCACTCACCTTCACAATACATAATTTTGTTATCATTATCAAAAATCATCTCGTATTTTATAATGTTATAACCCTCGTCATCTAAATGTCTTGGTTTATCTATAAATATCCTTTGCACTGAATGATTTGCCCTTATTGTAAAAGTCTGCGCATTACCATCTAAATCTACAGCATAATGAGACAACTTCATCAAATATAAAGTACAAGATGACAACAATCCTATTAAAACTAAGAATATAATAAAAGTATATTTCTTCATATTAATTTGCTGGTGTATTATAAGTAATTAATCTAAAATGCCACGAATATGTGTAGTTATTGTTTCTTCTCATTTTACTGTCGTTTTTTAAGTGTTCCTATTATTTTTAGATAGCTTTTACCATAGATGGATAATTTCCAAAAACAGGCATTGCCTTTTTCAAAGATAAACAAATTTTCCAGTTCTACAACAAATTTTAAATCATTTTATTCATTTTTATTAAACATCAAATAATTTTCCTTAAATTAACAGCAATTGTAAAGTTAACAGTTATTCTATAACTATAATTTTTGACCCAGAATTATGAATTATCCCTAACTTTGACTTTTGAAAAAATCTTGGCTCCGCTGCAAGCAGAAAAGGCTAATACAGTAGTTGCCGTTAAATCACATCATTATGGATATTGGAGATAAAATAAAGTTTTTAGACGACGTAGGCGGCGGAACCGTTAAAGGTTTTGCCCGCGGAGGTTATGCCATAATAGAGGACAAAGATGGTTTTGAGATCCCATATCCTATAAAGCAATGCGTTGTGATTGAAAAGTATGAAGCTCAGCCTAAGATTTCTCAAGAGGAGAAGCTCCGCTATACGCAACAACGCAAAGAAGCGGAGGCTAAAGAGGCCGAACAGAAAAGAAAACTGTTGGAGAAGGAGGAGAAGAGGAGGTTTGAACTGGAGTTAAGACAGGCATTAAAGGATAAGTATTCCACAGATGTATTGTCGGGAAGCGGAAAACGGCAGAAAATAAAGATAAAAGCAATGCAGCATGAGGAGGATTCTCTTGTCCGCGAAACGGCTTTTGGGGTATTGGAGGTGGACCTGCATGCCAACCAGCTGCTACTCACCACCAAAGGGATGGGCAACACAGATATCCTTTTGTACCAATTGTCTAAATTCAACGAGGTTATGCGGCAATACCACCGCAAGAAAGGTACTCAGTTAGTATTCATTCATGGGAAGGGTGAGGGGGTGCTGAGGAATGCGCTGTTGCACGAACTTAGGACCAAATATCCGCAATTCTATTGGCAGGATGCTCCGTTTCATAAGTATGGGTTTGGTGCTACCAAAGTAACAATAAGGTAAGAAATTGTATAAAAGGCAATTTCTTCGTTATACCTTTTAATCTATACGTTGCATTTCACGACGGAGATCCTTCTCCTTAATAGACTGCCTCTTGTCATACTCACGCTTACCCTTTGCAAGAGAGATGTTTACCTTGGCATAACCATTATCGGCAATAAAAAGGCGGGTAGCCACAATAGTAAGGCCTTTATCCTTTATAGCACGTTCCAACTTCCTGAGCTCTCGCTTGTTAAGAAGGAGCTTGCGGTCTCTGTACGGGTCGTGCTTATTAAACGAACCCCACCAGTAGTCTGCAATATGCATCCCTTTTATATACAATTCACCCCTGTTGAAATAGCAATAGGAATCTACTAACGATGCCTTGCCTGCGCGGATAGATTTAATCTCTGTTCCGCACAGTACAATACCTGCAGTATAATTCTCTAAAAAGGTATATTCAAAACCTGCTCTCTTGTTCCTTATCTCAACTCTCGCTTTCTTTTCCTTAGACATATCTCCTCCTTTACAAGCATCTCTTAGATTATGCAAACTTACATAAAATCTATCGATTTTTCGCCCGTTGATGTGTATTTCTTCAAATGCTAACAAAATGGCGTATCTGAATTTTGATACACCCTCTTATACTTATGAGAACAATGAAGAGATTTTAGTTTCAGTTTGATTTGGAAGTACTAATGGAACTGGCTTATTGTTGTAAAAATGAAAATCAATAGCTTCTTTAAGCCCTTTGTGTATCCCTAATTCTTGAAATAAACTATTTCTATATTCTTGTATTTCAACACCCTTTTTGGTACTTTTAAAAATCTCAATTTTTCCATTAATTGCTTGTTTTACCTTATTTTCAATCCAAGGTTTTATAATGAAATCATATAAATCATGACCTCGCATCAATACATAGAATTGATCGTCTGCGGGTCAGTTGTCTGTACATAAGCAATACAACGGTAATTGATCTTTGGAGACTGCGTGTCTCCCTTTTTTGTATCGCCTTTTGAAGCTGCCACAATACTGGTGGGCTAGCCAACCAGTATTGCACTTCTATCTTGATTCTTTACTGTAAAACCACTTTGGCATTCTGTCATTTCCAGTCATACCGTAAGCGAAAAAATTATGGTTCAATAACGCAAATACAAAAGAAGTGAAACATTTCTCTAGAATTGCCCCGCTCCTTAATGTCTACAAAGGATTTTGAATTATAGTACAATAAGCATCATATTTGCTATCCGAAAAACTTACTCTAATTTTTCTTTTATCTCCAGAATCATTTTTGGAAACAACAACCTTTGCTTTTCTTCTTGATGCATTTTCATCAACTGTAATTTCAAACCAACTTCCTTTAGCTGTCGTTGTGTAAATAGTATTAATATTATCATACAGCACCCTTTCATCACAATCAACATATATACTAAAAATCCCTGTATTAGCTTTAATTACCACCTCTTGTGCATCACCATCTAAAGTTATCTTATGCCTGTCTATTTTAATTCTATCATAGCATGAATTTAAAGACATTAATAAAATAGTTATAATTATCAGTTTTTTCATAAACACAATATAGTTTATCATATAAATTTAAATATCTAATTTGCAGGGACATTATAAGTAATTAACCTAAAATGCCACGAATATGTAAAATTATTCTTCTTCACCTCTTTGTCCCACTTATCTTGATAATCGTATTCTTCACCTTTTGCAGGATTAAGGCAGTTTGTAGAAAAATATCCATTACAATTTCCACCCCACCCAAAATTAAAATGGAATAAATAATTGGTATTGTCTTCTGATGAAAACTTTGCTCCATTTTCTGTCACTGCAACTATGTCTGCCACTGCTCCATTAGCCCCCAGCACTGCAAAGCCTCCTCCATCTTCAAAATTAATCAAATATGCCTGAGGTATCGCAGAAGAATCATCTGCAGATTTAACTGTCAAGTCGGAATAATATGTTGAAATTGATGAAATTTTTCTGGCATTTCCAGATTTTGTCCCAGACACATCACTTTCGTTCAAGAATCTTTCTAATGTAGAAATAGCCTGTTCCAATGGGATTATCCCTAAATCGTTTAATTTGTCGGTAGCACTCTTATTTGAGATCGTCGATTCTTTGCTACAAGAAACAATAACGAGCAATCCCAACAACAAAGGCAATAAAAATTTTTTTCTTCTCATTTTACTGTCGTTTTTTAAGTGTTCCTATTATTTTTATATAACTTTTACCATAGATGGATAATTTCCAAAACAGGCATTATTTTTTACAAAGATAAACAAATATTCCAGTTATACAACAAATTTTAAATCTTTTTGCATTATTTTCTTCAAAATTCAAACTATACTCTTAAAGATGTCTACAATAGTAAAAATCGACAAATACTCCGTAATCAGAATCATTGGCGCAAAATATTATTTTATCATAAAGCAACCAGTAGTCCTCTTTGGTGTTTCGGGTTCCTCTATTAAAGCAATTATTCCTAACTTTGGCCTTTGCAAAGACGCCCATACCCAAAAGCGATGCTTAAAGAGTATTTAAATAGCAACTATAGTGCAATCACAATCCTTGGTCCCACTGCAAGCGGAAAGACCAAAGCCGCTGTTGCATTAGCACATAGAATAGAGAAACTTGCAGGCAAAAAGGCAGAGATTCTATCTGCCGATTCAAGGCAGGTTTACATTGGAATGGACATTGGCACCGGCAAAGATATGGATGAGTACGGCAATGTTCCCGTTCACCTCATAGACATTGTTCCTGCCGGTGAAAAATACAATATCTTCCGCTACCAGAGAGACTTTTCAAAAGCGTACAGTCAAATAGTCGAGAAAGGGAATTTGCCAATAATATGCGGAGGTTCGGGACTTTACATAGAGGCTGCCACATGCGGATACGAACTTAAAGATGTTGACCCTAACCTGCAATTGAGGGCGGAATTAGAGCAGAAAACAATGGAGGAGCTTATAGCTATGTTCACAGACTTGAAGCTCAAAAACGGTACACAACCACACAACAACACAGATTTCGACACCAAAAAGAGGGTTATAAGAGCCATTGAAATAGAGATGGCGATTACCAAAAAAGAGCCTGCAAAAGAGTTTATTCCGCTTCCCGACAAAAACTCTATTCTCTTCCTTGGGGTAGATGTAGACAGAGAGACCCGCAACAAAAGAATAGACACCCGGTTGCAGAGCAGGCTTGAAGAGGGAATGATAGATGAGGTAAAAAGGCTGTTAGACAGTGGGATAAAGGCAGAAGACCTAATCTATTACGGATTGGAATATAAATATGTGACACTTTACCTTACAGGAGAGTTAGAGTACAGTACAATGGTGGATAAACTGCAGACAGCCATTCACCAGTTTGCCAAAAGGCAGATGACGTGGTTTAGAGGGATGGAGCGCAAAGGGATAGAGATTAAATGGTTGCCGCTTGAAGAATTTTTAGGAGAATAACTATTACCTGTCACCAAGTTGATATTTAATACCGGCTTATATTAATAAACGCTATGATAAAGAATCTAATTGGAATGGCTGTTGCCACGCTACTTGCGCTGACTGCAAATTATGCAGCAGCCCAAAAGGCAAAAGATCTTAAGTACTACAATGTTAAAGAGCTTGTAAAAGAGGGTAAAGCCCATATTGTTAACCAAGCAGATTACGGAACCGGTTTCTTTACCCGGCTTCCGCAGCAGATGGAGGGAAAGGTAAGGAAACCTGTCTGGGACTTAGGGCAGAACAGCGCAGGCATAGCAGTCCTTTTCTGCACAGACAGTAAGGCTATAGGAGCAAAATGGACACTGCTCAACAACTTTAGTATGGCACACATGCCGGGAACAGGAATCAGAGGATTAGACCTGTACAGCAGGATAGACAACCAATGGTATTTTACAGGAACAGCCCAGCCAAACGGTAAGGAGAGCATGAATGTCTTTGCACGCAAATTGCAAGGAAACAGAATAGACTATATAATGTATCTTCCTCTTTACGATGGCATTACAGAACTTAACATTGGGATAGACTCATCTGCATCCTTTTATGAATCACATAAAGAGAAGTTAATCAATACCGCAAAAGCACCTGTCCTCTTTTACGGAACAAGCATAACGCAGGGAGGTTGTGCCTCTCGCCCAGGAATGGTCTACACCTCTATGGTACAGAGAACTTTAGGCATTGAAACCATAAACCTTGGATTTAGCGGCAACGGCAGAATGGACAGAATAATGGCAGATGCCATAGCAAAAGTAAAAACATCTGCTGTTGTAATAGACTGTCTGCCAAACTGTACCTATCAGATAATCAAAGACAGCGCAGACTATTTTGTAAGGACAATTGCAGCTGCAGATCCTCAAAGACCGGTGTTTTTAATCTCTAATTTCAGATTCCCTGCATATTGGCTTACAGGTGATGACCAGGCAGAGACAGAGAGGGAAAATACTCTTTGGAAAGAGACTGCAGACAAACTCAGGAAGGAGGGCTTTAAGAATATCCACTATATAGATATTGAGGGCAAGACAATGAAAGAGGCTGCCACAGGGCCGGATTACGAGTACACCGTAGATGGCATTCATCTAACAGATCTTGGCTTTATGCGAATGGGAGAATACTACACCAATATGCTCAAAAAATATACAAAGTAGCCCCTCATCTCACAAGATAAACATAAAAAGTCGGCCAAGGAACCACCTTTTGGCCGACTTTTTATTTTAGCAAAGCTACAATAAATGCTACACTTTAGCATAATTAAGTAATCTTAAACAAACAACTCCCTAATAATACTGTCCGCCACAAAAAGATATCCCTTTGCTATGGCATACTGCCTATCCCCACTACCCACGGGCACCAACTTTCCACTCTCTATATAAACAGACAACTGCCGCTCTATCTCTTTAAAAAATTCCGGGAACTCCGCTCTTAGCAAACCAAAATCCACTCCGTGGCATCTTCTTAACCCCAACATTATAGATTCATTGAACATATCCTCCTTGCTTAGAACTTCGCTTTCCAAAATGTAGCCAAGCGGTAATCCGTCATTCAGACGGTCTTTATAATATTTTATGTATCCCGACAGATTGTTCTTATTCCAACTTCTCTCCATACCGTTATATGAATGGGCGCCTGGTCCCAATCCCAAATACGGCACTTTTCTCCAATAAGAGCTGTTATGAATGGAACAGTATTCATCCGATATGGCAAAATTCGATATTTCATACTGCAGATAACCTTTACTTAGAAGATAATCCTGCAAGAGGCTGTATTGTCGTGCACAATAATCATCAGATGGTGGAGTATACACCCCCTGCTCATACTGTTTTCCCAATGGGCTACCGGGATCTATACTCATCTGATATGCAGATATATGATTGGGCTTCAACTGAGTGATTGTTTGCAGATTATATCTCCATTGAGAGTCTGTAAGCAGCGAATAGCCAAAAATAAGATCTAAACTTATGTTGTTTATACCTGCATTTCGCAGTAGCTCAACAGCAGAGATTGCCTCTGCCGCCGTATGGCGCCTGTTCATCCATATTAGGTGTTCATCAACGAAAGATTGGACACCTAAACTAACTCTGTTCACCCCAAGAGCCCCCAACGCCTCTGCATAATCCAAATTAATATCATTTGGATTGGCCTCTATGGTAAACTCTTTAAAATCTGCAGGAAAAACAGATTTTATTCCATCTATAAGCTCTGTCAACTGAGCAACTGTCAAACAAGAGGGGGTGCCCCCACCAATGTATAGTGTATGACACCCCTTTTCTGTTTTATCTGCCGGCGTATCAAAGAAACAACTCCTGCTTTCAGCCTCTTTAATTACAGCCTTAACATAATCGTCTCTACTGCCCAACCCTTTTACGGAATAAAAACTGCAATACCTGCAAAATGTCCTGCAAAACGGGATATGGACATAGATATGCATCTGCCTAAGAACCTTTACTTAACTTACTTGAGCAGAAGGTCTGCACTTCCCAATTTGCCCTGTGTTGTATAGGCATCTACCGTGTAAACACCCTTTGCAAGTTTCTCCGCAGGGGTAAAATATACACAAACTTCAACCTCCTCACCTTGATAGTCAACCTCTCTCGATGCAGAATATATCAACTCTTCACCATTGAACTTGAATATATTCTGAGACCCGGATGTAAGCAATATTCCATCGGGACCTTTTATCCTTATATAAACCTCCATAAGGCCGCTCTTTGCTATACTGTTTTCTACAAGATTCAAGCATGTTTTGAGTTTTACAACCCTGCCGGCCTTTGCAATGAGTTTGCCATTATCTGAAATTCCTGTAAGAGTTACACCTCTGCCCTTTATTACAGAGCCTTTCTCAACCTGTTTTGAAAGATCTTCAGTAGTAGACTTAAGGTTATCGTATCTTTTTCTGCTCTCTTTTGCCTCTTTTCTTGCCTCCGCAGTCTCTTTTCTAAGGTTGTTATTAAGGGTATTAAGCGAGTCTATCTGTTTGATATAGCCTCTCATTATACTTCTGAGTGTACCCAACTCCTTTTCATATTTTCTAAGCTGGTATTTATTGTTAGCCTCTGTTTTCTTAACCCTTTCTATGAGTTGGGCCACCTTCTCCTTCTCTTTTGCAAGTTCACTGCTTAATGTATCGTTAGTGGTAGACAAATTAGAATAATCCTCCTGCAACTGCTGCATCTCAACTGTAAGTGTCTCCTTATCAACCGTAAGATCATTGATTAAATTGTTTCTGTCTACCCATACATAGATGAGAACGCCTACCAGCAGAATGGCAACTCCGCCCAATACATAAATAATAGTCTTAAAATTTTTTTCCATAATTTTAACGCTTTAAGTAGAAAATGAGAGCCCCTAAAAGTAATACTCTCCCTCCGTTTAACAAGTTGTACAAAATTCGCATACTTATTGCAACAAAAATATAGCCAAACGAGATAATCCATACCTTATTTGACTTGAGATACAAAAATAAGAAATAATATTTTTATATTTGCCAACAATAAGTTTTTTTGTTTTATCACATACATAACGTAAATACATTATGAAGTACTTTATTAGGTCTGTCAAATATTTTGTCTACATCGTAGTAATATTTATTATTCTTGTCAATATTATCTTCTACACATCACAGAGACAGCCGGGAATAGACAATTTTACAGATCTGTTCAAGGATGGCTCATTGTGGCAGATGCTCGCTCTGTTTGTTGCATTCTCTGCCGTATATCCTATCTTGGGCTATTACAACAAGAAGATTTATACTAACAACAATTTTGCAGCAAAGAAACAGTCTATTATAGATTATATGACTAATGGCGGAAGGTATATGTTAACCGATGATTCAAACGGACGTCTTACATTTAGAATAAAAAGCCCTTTTATAAGGTTCATGAGACTTTATGAGGATGCCATTGTTATAGACTACACAAGCAATCCTGTTATTATGAGCGGTCTTAGGAAGGAGGTTGTAAGATACAGCAGAAATATTGAAACCATTATCCAGAGTGAAGAGTAACTTTGGCATTGGCTAAGGCCAACTCTAACGCCAAAGCCAAAGCTGATAAACTATAAACCAATATGAGAGTTGTAAAAAGATACGAAAACGGTTTTAGCGCAAACCTTGCAAAAGGTATGTTAGAGAGCAACGGCATAGATGCCTGGATTCTCAATCCAAATCAGGCATTCTCTACCGGCTCCACTTTTGGTACACTTGGAATAGAATTAGCTGTTGCCGATGAAAACTATGATGAGGCCTGCAGACTTTTGGCAGCCTCTTCTAATGCAGAGTAAAATTCCTCTCCAAAGTGGCTTGTTATAACTTCCCGCAGGAACTTATATACGGGAAGTCTCTCTTTCTTGCCCTTTTCAAATGCGCATTTGCATATATCCCATCTGTGAAGATTCAAAGCTGTATATCCGTTTGAAAGTTGAGACAGTCTTATTGGATATAGGGAACAGGATATTGGTTTTTTAAATCTGCTCCTCCCCGCACAATACGATTTTTCAATAGCGCAAAAACAGTTTTCATTCTCATCAAAGCAGGTGTATGCACACTCCATCTTTCCAACAAGCGGCGTAACCAAATCTCCGTCTGTATCTATTTCGGCTACTCCGTTCTTCTCAATCACAGCTATGCCACTTGATGTCATAAATGGTTTATAGAGAGGATAGTTATCCTCTAACTTTTCTATTTCGTCCTCCTCTACCGGTGCTCCACTGTCTCCTATAATACAACAGCACCCCTTGCAGGTTTCATAATCACATGCAAAAAATTCTGTAAGGATGTCGGAAGAGACTAAATATCTATCTATTTCAAATATAAAACTTCTGTTTCTCATGGATATCGTTATTTGTAGGGAATAGGATTGAAAAAAAGCCTTTAATAGCCAAAGAAATTACGTATAAACTCATCCTCCTTAAACAGTGTCCTTGTCTTTACATCATCTTCCGTTCCCTCCATAAGGAGATCTACCTGATTGCCGTACCCCACAAGATTTGTCATAAAGAGGTTAAAGTCTTTTGATGTTATTCCATCTAAAACAGAGAGATAATCTTTATTAAAGTTTATATTGTACAACATTCGGTTTTCTAACACATCAAGCCAATATATATTCATATTGCATATCTGCTTAAAGTTTTCTTTGGCTTTGTTTACCGCTATATTAAACAGTGAATTATCTACACCATTCTTAAGTATGTTATCCAATATCCCAAGGTATGCCTCCTTTACCACAAAAATATCTGAACTGTCTGCCACAAAGTTTGTATTAAGTACAAATATCTGTTCGGGATAATTGATAATCTTGGATGATGTTATAACATCTGTCGTAATCCTCCTTACAGGCGATTTTTCTATTGCAGCCTTTATATACGTCCTACAAAGGTCTGCCATTACATAATTCTTTATGTTAAAGTCGCACCCAATCGAATTTGTGATGTTAAGATAACAGCGCGGCACCACCATCTCTGCGAAGAACTGCTTTGAGACTCTCCCTTTTGTAAGGTAGTTTGGCACAACCACTCCTGTCTCTCTTGCATCAGGGTTCCCTTTAAGGAGACTCAAGTATTTTACAGACAGATCTTTTATGATCATTGGGTCTATATTGCCGGTAAAAACAAATATAAAATCTGCGGCATTGGCAAATCTGCCGTTTATCTGGTTATAGATTCTGTTATAATTAAGCCTTGCAATATCCTCCTTTGTCACTCTGCCTACATACCTTTTATTACTGTTGTTATAATATGCTATACTGTCTGCAAAAAGATGAGTCGGCGACAGCATGTCATACTCGGATTCAAAGATTTTTGTCTTTTTATATAAATCAAACGCCCTGTCATCTTTCCTTCTTTGAGCAAAGGAGAGGTACAAGGCTGTAAACAGCTCCTCTAATTTATTCATTGGTGCATAGCCGTAAACGATCTCCTTGTCCTGTTTGATTGCAGACTTCATGTCCATATCGTTGTATCGGTAAAGCCGTTCCAATTCTGACTGCATCACATTGGCAAGTCCTCCCATGTTTACAAGGTCGTTCATATATTTTTCGTTGCTTAGGGTAATGCCGTCCATCATGGAAAAGCCGCCTTTGCTGACAGCTCTTACAGAGACTGTATCTTTTGAATCTGTAGTCTGTTTGAAAACAACGGTAACGCCGTTAGGCAGATAGAACTCTTTGGCTCCTGTGAGCGGGTCTGTTCCCTCTTGAACATTAAGTGCGGTCTCCCTGTATGCTACATGAGGCCAACGTACCGTCTCCTTCTCTATCCTTTCCGGTGCTGCCGTAGCCAATGTCTCCTTAAAGGTGGAGTAGAGTCTCTCCTTTGAGATATTGTCCAACGACGGTCTGTCGGGAACTTTACACACTATCCTAAAATTCTCCTTATTGCCAAGCAGTGCCTTGGCATAATCGTTAAGTTGTGTTTGGGTAATGGCATAGACAATCTCCTTCATCATTTCAAACTTAAGCTCTATACTTGCCAATGAGTATCCGTAAAGGTAGTTGTCCAACAGCCTTTTGGAGAAGATGGCATTGGGCTGGCTAAATCTATTGTCGTACAGGTTCTCTATATCCCTATAATATATATCTTTGGATTTAAGAAGTTCCTGTCCGTTGAATCCGAACTTTGCCATCCTGTCTATCTCTGAACTAAGAAAACTTAATGTCTGGTAGATATTGTCGGGCAATGTCTCGTACGAAACGGAGATGAAGTTTTCGTCTGTGCTGTATGGCGTCTCCTTTACCCTACACTCCACATTCCACACCGGCAGATTGTTCTTTAAAATTCCGTCTGATATTCTGGATGCCAACAACGCTAATATTGAGTTTGTCATAAACTCCTGTATAAAAGGAACAGATGTGTTCTTGTATTTTGCAGGTAGTTCCGTTTTTATAAAGTCTATACTTACAGAGACTCTGTTGTACTCTTTGTCCTTCTGCAGACTTATAAAATTGGATCTGTCTATAGAGAGCTTCCTTGCCTCCGGCTTCCGGGTAAGCGGTTTTGGAATGGTTGAAAAGAGCGATGTTATTCTGGTCCTCACAGATGCTGTATCTATGTCTCCGCATACTATTATAGCCTGAAGATCCGGGCGAAACCATTTGTAATAAAAGTTCCTTAACTCCTTTGAGGTGAAACGGGGGGTGTGTGCCCATGGTTTCTGTTCTGCATCTTTGCTATTGTCTTTAAGAAAATCCTGGTTGCTCTTAAATGTTGTTCTGTTTTCGGCTGTCCAGAAATTTCTTACCCTATTGTTATATAGTGTTTCTGCATTGTCTATATCCTCCTCATCTATGTTTATGGATGACATCCAGTTATATAGAATAAGCAGAGTTGAATCCGTTACATTGGAGTTTTTTAGCGGTACATTGTTTATGGAATATATTGTATTATTGTTGCCTGTATTGAACTGTATATCTTTTGGAGAGAGCCCCAAACCTGTAAGATATGTGGTGATTGTGGAATCAGGAAAGTTTCTTGTTCCTCTCAGCGAAAGCAGTTCTAACATCTTTAGCATACCTCTCTGATTATAATCCTCTACATTCTCCCCTATCTTCTGTGCAAGTATAAAATCTGCATGCCCTTTAGCACCTGTATTCTTAAATAGATAGTATGTAAGCCCGTTTGCCAATTTCCCGGTTTTCACCCTTGGATCTGCAGGCAGGGAGACCACATCCTGCCCAAGGATACTACATGGTTCAACCAACATAAATAACAATAACAGTAAGAGATATGGTCTCCACGAACAATATGATTTCATAAATAGTGACGTCTTTTGATTAGCTTATCCAATATTTGTTGCTAAAATAATAATTTTAACGTTATCTGTTTGTTATTATCTCCATTTTTTCTATTTTTGGAATCATTTTCGCAGTAAGAGTCATAGGCTCCTGTTGCAGAAGATGTAACAAATGAGCGGACTAATAACATTTAACGACTAAATACAATGAAACGTCTTTTTACTATTTTGGCGGTAGCATTTACTGCCGTACTATTTTCGGTTAACGCGTACGCACAAGATTTAGCTGCTGCTGCAGAGAACTACAAGAATGCAGCTGAGGCATTTAACGCAGGTAACAAAGTTGAGGCTTTGGCCGGTTTCCAAAAGGCATTGGAGGAGGCAACAGCTCTTGGAGATGAGGGAGCTGAGCTTGCTACAGAGTGCAAAAAACTTATTCCTACCGTACTTTTGGCTCTTGGTAAAGATTGCGTAACAAACAAGGATATGGACAAAGCTGTAGAGTATCTTAACCAAGCTATAACTATTGGTAAAGAGTTTGAGCAGACAGAGGTTGAGAATGAAGCAAAAGAACTTGTTCCTGTAGTTCTTATGGCAGACGGAGACTCTATGCTTAATGAGGGCAAATTTGCAGAGGCTGCTGCAAGATACAACGAGGTATTGGCTATTGACCCTGAGAATGCAACCGCATATATAAGAACAGGTATGTGCCAATCTAAATTGGGAAATGAGGCTGCCGCTATTGAGGCTTACACAAAGGCTGCAGAAAAAGGAGAGAAAGATGCAGCATACAAACAGCTCAATACGATGTACGTAAACAAAGCTGTTACAGCGTTCAAGGCAAAAGATAACGCAGGCGCCCTTGACAATGCGCTAAAAGCAGGCGAGTACGGGGAGAATTTTAATTCAGACAAAATTGGTGGTATTGCAGCTTTCAACCTTAAGAAGAATGATACTGCAATTAAACTTTTGGAGCAGGCTGTAAAGGCTAATCCTAATGCAACAGATATAAGGTATTACTTAGCAAGAGCATACGAGGCTAAAGGGAACAAGGTAAAAGCAGTTGAGAACTACAAGAAGATTGTAGGAGATGCTAAGTTCAAGGCTTTTGCAGAGCAGAAGATCAAAGCTCTTGGCGCTTAATCCAATGACAAAAGAACTGGAACTTTTAGCTCCGGCAAAAAATAAGGAGATCGGCATTGCGGCTATAAACTGCGGTGCCGATGCCGTATATATTGCAGCCGAATCTTTTGGAGCACGTGAAGCTGCCGGCAATAGCATTGGAGATATTAAGGAGCTGTGCTACTACGCACATAAATTTCATGCAAAGATTTTTGTGGTGGTAAACACTATCCTTTATGATAATGAAACGGAGTCCGCCGCCAAACTTATATGGGATCTCTACATGGCCGGGGCCGATGCAATAATCGTACAGGATCTTGGGGTACTCAGGCTCAATCTACCCCCAATTCCCTTATATGCATCAACTCAGACAGATATAAGAGATACAGGAAAAGCCAAGTTGTTGGAAAAGTTAGGGTTCAGCAGACTTATAGTTGCAAGAGAGTTGAGCCTCAGACAAATTGCAGAGATCGCCTCAAATACAGATGTTGATATTGAAACCTTTGTGCATGGAGCGCTCTGTGTAAGCTATAGCGGACAATGTTATCTTAGCGCGAGATTAACAGGAAGAAGTGCAAACAGAGGGGCATGTGCACAGGCTTGCAGAAACAACTATGATCTTATTGACGCCAACGGCAAAAGGCTTATCCGCAACAGCCATCTTCTCTCTCTAAAGGATTTTAATCTGAGCAGACGCATTGCAGATTTGGTAAAAGCCGGCGTTTCGTCGTTTAAGATTGAGGGCAGACTTAAGAATGAATCATTTGTAAAAACGGCTGTCTTGTTGTATAACAGCAGAATAAACGATTTTTTAAATTCAGCTGATGGTGCAGACTACAGTCGTGGCTCATTAGGCAGTATTGAAACAACCGCACAGCCTAATGCAGAAGTTACATTCAATCGTGGGTTTACTGAATTTTTCATAGATGGCAAAAGGGGGGAATGGAGAAGTGAGGAGAGTGCTAAATATCTTGGCGAGTACATTGGGAGCGTTGTCTCAAGCAGAATAAACAGAGCCGGATTCATGGAGTTTACATACAAGTCGTCCAAACAGATAGTAAACGGAGACGGGTTATGCATTACAGACAGTAAGGGAAATATTACAGGCATAAGAGCCAACAGCTGTAACACAACGGCAAAACAGGTTACAACTACATCAAAGGAGATTGTAAAAGCCGGAAGCAGCATATTTAGAAATTACAATTACATTTATGAGAAACAGTTTGACAAGGGCAACACAGAGAGGTTTATTCCGTTGGAAGTCACATTTATTCAAAAAGGTGAGTGTTCCTCTTTTAAGATTGAATGCCATACGCAGGGGGTAAAGAGATCTGTCATCTCCTTTATTTATGATGTAAAGTATCCTTTCCAAAGGGCCAACAACCGTGAATCTGCAGAGAGGAACATAAAATTGCATTTCTCTAAAAGGAGCTGTCATTTTACCTTTTCGCTAAAGGAATTTTATATAAATGGGGCTACTCTGCCGTTTTTCCCTATATCAGAGCTGAATGCAATGAGAAACGAGATAGCCGAAATTGCCTCTCGAAAACTTGAGGATCTGCGTATTTTAGAAAAAAGACAAGAGGAGGAGAGAGAGGTTGCAAGGAGAGCCCGCAGAGATAGCTATATTAAAGGTATTCGCAACGGCGAGGAGAATCAAATATTTTATAGCCAGAACATCACAGACCAAAGGTGGCAGCCATATATGCTTAACGCATCAAACAGGTTATCAAAAGGGTTATACAGTGAGCTTGGAATATCCTCTTCCGCGTCATCTTACGAACTGAGCCCCGTAAAGGAGGCTGTGCTTATGCGCACCAAGTATTGTATAAAGTACCAGTTAGGAATCTGTAAGAGAGATTTGTCGGGAAGAAAAGGTATCCTATCAAATACAGATTTTAAGGGACCTCTCTTTCTATGCAATAATGAAAAGAAATTCAGGCTCGTTTTTGACTGTTCAAAATGCGAGATGATGGTAATTGGATAAAATTGTATAATTTTACGGTTTAAAATCTGTTACAGACAAATGCACGAAGAGATAAAAAGGAAGATGAGGCTAATGGTAGATGAGGCGCGTGTCCCTCATGCCATACTGTTTACAGAAAACTCCGGCAACGGGGCTATAGATATAGCTCTTGATTTTGTAAAGTATCTCTTCTGTACAGACAAAAAAGGTGGTGAGCCGTGCGGTAAATGCAACAACTGCAGCATGGTAGACCATCTTGCACACCCAGATCTGCATTTTGCTTTTCCTACCAATGCCACAGGAGGACAAAGTAAAAAAAAGAGTGTGGAGGAGTACTATCCTCAATGGAGAGAATTGGTTAAGTCCAACCGCTTTTTTGGAGAGAAAGAGTTGAATGACGCACTTGGAATAGACAACAAAAGTGGAACGATTAGCGTGTCCGATGCCGCTGAAATAATGCGCAAATTGAGTTTATCCTCTTATGGAGGTGGGGCAAAGGTTATGCTGGTAATGTTCCCGGAAAAGATGAACACAGAGGCCGCAAACAAACTCCTTAAATCTTTGGAAGAACCAAGGCCCGATACCTGTTTCATTCTTATCTCACACTCACCGCAAAAGATTCTTAAGACAGTGCTGTCTCGGTGTCTGAGAATAGAGGTTCCCCCGATTGACGCGGCGGAGGTGACAGATATACTTGTAAACATATTTAAAGCAGATAAGGAGGAGGCAGATATAGCGGCAAAACGCTCGTGCGGAAGTGTTGGAAAGGCATTGGAAATTCTTGGCGAGATGCACAATGAAGCGACAGACGAGTGCATCTTTATGAACATAATGCGTTCCTGCTGCTCCAACAGTCTATACGATACGCTTTTAGAGGGTGAAAGATTAGCAGCGGCCGGCAGAGAGAATATTAAGGCGGAGCTCATTAACGGCTTGGAAATTACAAGGAAGCTGCTTATGTTAGACTTGGGATTAGATGAAATCTCTTTTGTGTCTGCAGCCGAATCTGCCGAATTGACTAAATTTAAAGGAATATTAAATAAATCATCACTCTACAGGTTGCGTGATTATATTGAATCATCTATAAGATTGATAGAGAGGAATGTAAATGCAAAATTCGTAATAGCGGACTTGTGCAACAGAATCTATTTTACCTGCAGAGAGAAATGAGTTAACATATATTTATTGAAGGGATGGAAAATAACATTAAAGAATATGATTGTCAGAGAGGTTGTGAGAAGCTTCCCGACAATTTATGCGATAATATGACATGCGGAGGAGGAAACTGCTTCCAATACAACAGAAGTTGCTGCAAGTTAAGCGTCTTTGACTGGTTGGACGATGTTCCTATCGAAGATCTTAAGGATCTGTTTGAGGTAAGGTTCAAGAACACCCGCAAACTTATATTCAGAAATACATCGGGGCAGATGCTCCGTGTTGGGGATTTTGTTGTGGTAGAGGCTCAAACAGGTTATGACCTTGGCATTGTAACCATAGACAGTGCTATGATATTCAACCAATTGAGAAGAGATCGCATTGACCCTAAAACATACGAATTCAGAAAAATATACCGCAAGGCAAGGCCTGCAGACATAGAGAAATGGCAGGATGCCATAGCTCGCGAACATTCAACAATGATACGCTCTCGGCAGATGGCTACAGATCTTGGTCTTAACATGAAGATAGGAGATGTTGAGTTTCAGGGAGATGGTTCAAAAGCCATATTCTACTATATTGCAGATGAGAGAGTTGACTTTAGACAACTTATAAAGGACTTTGCAGAGGAGTTTAGAATTCGCATAGAGATGAAGCAGATTGGAGCCAGACAGGAGGCAGGCTTGATTGGTGGAATTGGCGTATGCGGGCAGGCTCTATGTTGTTCGAGATACATGAACAACTTTAAGTCTATAACAACACAGGCAGCAAGGAGTCAGGATCTGTCACTTAACCCGCAAAAACTTGCCGGACAGTGCGGGAAACTCAAATGCTGCATAAACTATGAAGTATCTGTTTATGTTGATGCTCAGGCCAATCTACCTAAAGTTGTAGAGCCGCTTCACCTCGAAGACGGTGATGCCTATTTAATGAAAACAGATATTCTAAAGGGGATGATGTGGTTCTCATATACTCAGGGAAGCATGATTAATCTGCGTCCGTTAAAAACAGGGGCGGTAAAGGAGATAATTTCACTTAACAAACGTGGAATAAAGGCACCTTCTATCTTGGAAGAGCAGAAGGAGAAAGTAGGAGAGTTCCTTAGTGCAGTTGGAGAGGACAGCATTTCACGCTTCGACAACAGTAAAGAGAGAAACAAAAAGAGAAAGAGGGCACAGAGAGAGCAGGCCTCCACAACAGACAATAAGGAGGCAACAGACAATACATCTACAGAGCCAAAAGAGCCGAGAGCCCCCAAAGGGTCTAAAGTAGCAAAAGGATCTGTAGATCAGCGAGAACAGAGAGCACCAAGAGATCCTAAAGAGGCAAGAGATGACAAGGACGCTAATAGCAACAGGCAGCAGAATCGAGGAGCAAACAGCAGGCGGAACAGCAATCGTAACAGATCTCAAAGAGAGGGCAGGGAGAACATAGAGAATAGAGGAACGGACAAAATCAGCCAATAGCTATACTATAGGGCAAAACAGATAATATTCATACAATGGCAAAAAGGGTACTATCCATCATATTCCTCGTAGTATCTGTGGCATTGTTGTCTTGCAATGTACAGAAACCGGTAAACGGTTCTGCCTTTATTGCCTTCAGCCCGGCCAAAGGGTGGTATAAAAATACCTCTTTAGTGTTCAAATTAGACGCAGCAGAAACAGATTACCCAAGCCGTAGTCTTGTATTTACGCTGCAATTAGTTGAAACATACAGCTACAAGGAGGATGACACACTATATTTTGCGCTTACGTTCCATAGTCCGGAGAACAATCTTTATTCAGACACATTAAAAGTTCCCGCATTAATGGCAGACAAAAGCGTTAAACAGAGAAGGAGCAATGGAATCATAGAGATGGAGATTCCGTATGCCACCAACATAAAGAATATGGAGTGCGGAGGCTGGGAGATAAAGATAGACAAATGCAAGACCATAAGTAATAGAAAATTATACAAATATATAGCCGGCTTAGGGGCATACATAACAGAATATGGGATATGAGCAGCAAAGATAAATTAAGAAAATTTAGAGAAAACGAAGGATTCAAATGCCTTATACAGCCGTCAACAGATGATGTATTGTTTAAAGACTTTGAACTAAAAGGCAGATGGAACAGCAGCTTCTTTAAAAACAATAATCCAATAGTTCTTGAACTCGGATGCGGGAAAGGGGAGTACACTATAGAATTAGCAAAGCTCTACCCTCAAAAGAACTTTATAGGTATAGATATAAAAGGGGCAAGGCTCTGGAAAGGGGCAAAATACGCAACTGAAAACAGCATGCCCAATGTTGCATTCATTAGGACAAGAATAGATTTTATAGAGAGTCTATTTGCTCCGGGAGAGATAGATGAGATCTGGATAACATTCCCTGACCCGCAAATAAAGAAAGCCCGCAAAAGGCTTACGGGCAGTATGTTCCTTAATCACTACAACAATATTTTAAGCCATAGCGGAGCAATTAACCTAAAGACAGACAGCAGATTTCTACACGAGTACACAAAGGCCCTATGCATGGCCAATAATTTTAAAGTTGAGGTTTGCGATAACAATATATACGAGAACTTAGTTACGGACTGCAATAACAGCATATTGTCCATAAAGACCTTCTACGAAGCACATTACCTAAAAAACGGTCTTGCAATAACATACATAAGATTTGCAACCGGAGGAAAGATGGCTGTAGAACCGCAATGGGACGAAGAATTTTGGGAGAAGGAGGAATCCAAAGGGCGTGAAAATGTCCTAAAAAACAAAGGTGCGTAGCGTGCCCGGCAATATTTGTAGGCAAATTTTTAACTTTTACGCTTCCCTACAAACACAGCCAACACCCTTAGCGCCTCCAACGCCTCAATCTGAGCAGCCGAGAGAGAACCCAACCTACGCTCCAATTCCGCCTGCAACGAATTGACGAGGCCTACAGCTTTTATAGAATGCCCTGCCAATTTTTTTTCGGCAGAGGCAATGCCGTTGTATTGCTCCACAAATGAAAACACACGGTTCACAAGATTATCCTCTGTCTCTTTATTACCAAAAGATGTTGAGAGTAAAAGATTTATAATATTCATCCTTTCCTCTGCCCCTGCAACACCAAACGCCTCTATAAGAGGAAGAGTTATCTTACGTTCCCTTATATCCTCGCCATACGGCTTTCCGGTATCTATAGACGGAGAATAATCAAAAATATCATCCCTTATCTGGAAAGCAACACCAAGCTCATAACCGTAATCCGTTATAAGTTTCTGCTCATTATCCGTTCCGTTAACAGAAAAAACAGCACTTTTAAGTGCCGCAATAAAAAGAGAGGCTGTCTTCTTATAAATTATTTTATAGTAATCCTCCTCCGAAATATCTAAAGTGTCTGCTTTTTGCATCTGAAAAAGCTCCCCGTCTGCAAGCTCTTCCAACGCAAAAGTAAAACAGTTTAAAATATTGCTCCCGGATTTGGTTAGCATGTACAAAGCCCTCGAGAGCCAGAAATCACCCGTAAGAACAGATGCCGCCGGACTAAAAAAAGCCTTGACAGTAAGCGCCCCCCTGCGCATATCCGAGTTATCAACAACATCGTCATGCAACAGAGTTGCAGTATGGATCATCTCAGAAACAGCCGCACAACTCCACGAAACCTCGTTAGGAGTTCCGCATGACTGTGCGGCCAAAAGGCTAAGAACAGGCCTCAGCTGTTTTCCCCTGTTATCATAGAGATATCTGTTTATCCTCTGTAAAAGAGGATTATCGTTTTCCAACCCCTCTAAAAAACTTTTTCTGTAGTTTTCCCAGTTATCCCCTAAGATCTCAATGACATCCTGTAAATTCACTGCAACACCTGTTAAGTTAACTCTTTAAAAAAGAAATCCTATAGAGAGCTCAAAACCTCTGTTTTTCTCTCTTTTAACCTCTTTACGCAATTTAGGCCACTCAAAATTACTAACCTTTCCAAGATCCCAGCTGTATCTTCCCGACAACTGTATCTTCCATACCTCTATACCGGCGCCAAGCCCAAAGCCATATTCAAACCGGTTTAGATCGTCCCAACTTACCTTATTGTAAATACCACCCTTAGAGATGGCATAGCCAATATATGGTGTAAACTGAAGATAAGGTCTGAACAGAACTAAATCAACCCCCCACTGAACACCAACAGGAAGCTGAAGATAATGAAGTTTGGCGTCTTGTGAAAGATAGTCTTTTGAATTTTGTTCACCAAATTCCATCCTACTATTCTTATTAATATAAAGCAACTCCGGCTGGAGTGCAAAGCCTAACGGCAATTTAGCTTTATACATCACTCCAAAATGATAACCGGTACGCGCCTTTACATTAATCAGCCCGCCATCTGTTGGTTTCATGTCTGACATAGTATTAAAATTCATTCCCCCTTTGATACCAAAACCAGACTGAGCACTTACCAACGGGATAAGCATAAACAGTGCTGCTACAAATGCCAACAATCTCTTCATAATAATCTATTCTAATTTAATATTTATCTGCCTAACAAAAAAATGCGCTAAAGCAACTTGTCAATCTTCTCAGCAATAGCGGCTTTAGTAGTTGCGCCAACTAATTTATCCTTAAGCTCGCCACCCTTGAAGAAAAGAAGAGTAGGGATATTCCTTATGCGATATTCAACAGGAACATCAGTTGCATCATCTACATTACATTTGCAGACTACAACCTTGCCCTCATACTCATTTGCAATCTCGTCTACAACAGGAGCAATCATTTTACATGGTCCGCACCAGGTAGCCCAAAAATCAACAACAACCGGTTTGTCCGCAGAAAGGACAACCTCTTTAAAATTAGCATCGTTTAGTTCAATAGCCATAACTTGTATTATTATTTAATTAATAAACCTGTATAAACCGGTACAAAGCCAACTTATACCTTTATATAAAACAACTACATCTGTTATTTCCCTAATTTCAAACAAATATAGTATCAGTTGGTTCTGTACACTAAAAACAGAGGTGCTAAATTAGCATATTTTTTTTAGATTACATAGACAATGCAGTACAAAATATGTCTTTATAACAAATATTACAATTAATATTAGAATTTATAATTGATTTAAGGATATTAATGTAAATTTGCGTGCTGTGGATAATGTTTTCCACTCCTGTATTAGAAACTAATATTAAAATACAATACTTATGTATAAGAATTTTCAATCTTATTTGACAAATGAGTTGCAATCTATAAAAGATGCAGGTCTGTACAAGAACGAGAGGATTATAGTTACCCCTCAGAAAGCAGAGATAAAGGTTAGCAGTGGCAAGGAGGTACTTAACTTCTGCGCAAATAACTACCTTGGATTATCTGATAATAAAGATCTTATCAATGCTGCCAAAAAAGCATTGGATGAGAGAGGTTTTGGAATGTCGAGCGTAAGGTTCATCTGCGGAACTCAAGATCTTCACAAAGAGTTGGAAAAGAAAATTGCAGAATTTTTCGGCACAGAGGACACTATCTTGTATGCTGCCTGCTTTGACGCAAACGGCGGTGTATTTGAGCCGTTGTTTAACGAGGAGGATGCAATTATATCAGACGCTTTGAATCATGCCTCCATTATAGACGGAGTAAGACTTTGTAAAGCACAACGCTATCGTTATGCCAATGCAAATATGGAAGAACTGGAGAAGTGTCTTAAGAAAGCTCAGGCACAAAGACACAGAATCATAGTAACAGACGGCGTTTTCTCTATGGACGGAAATGTTGCCCCTCTTGACAAGATCTATGAATTAGCTCAAAAGTACGATGCACTTGTGATGGTAGACGAATCCCACTCTGCAGGTGTTGTCGGGAAGACAGGAAGAGGAACTACAGAGCAGTTTAACCTAAGAGGAAAGATTGAGATTCTTACAGGCACACTTGGAAAAGCGTTTGGCGGTGCAATAGGCGGCTTCACAACCGGTAAGAAGGAGATTATAGATATGCTCAGACAGCGTTCGCGTCCTTATCTTTTCTCTAACTCTATTCCGCCAATGGTTGCAGCTGCGGGTATAGAGATGTTCAACATGATGTCTCGCACCAATGAACTGCAGGATAAACTTCATGCAAATACAGAGTACTTTGTTGCCAAGATGAAAGAGGCAGGTTTTGACATTAAACCTACCCAATCTGCAATATGCGCAGTTATGCTTTACGATGCAAAACTTTCACAAAAGATGGCAGAAAGACTTTTGGAGGAGGGAATATACGTAGTAGGATTCTACTATCCTGTTGTACCAAAAGACCTTGCACGTATACGTGTACAGATTTCGGCAGGTCACGAAAAAGAGCACTTAGACAGAGCTATTGCCGCATTTACCAAAGTAGGCAAGGAGCTAGGTTTGTTAAAATAATCTTGTCTTTAAGACAATGTTAAGGGGATGACCAAAAGCAGGCCATCCCCTTTCTGTAATCACTCAAAAATAATATCCTATAATCTAATCATCGTATTCGTAGCGCGGAATAAATTCAACCGTTTTAGGTTCACGCATTATAACCACCGTATTACGTGGTATGGCAAGTTCTATCCACGCAAGTTTTCCATCAAAAGGTTTATCTTTTGAAAGGACCTTAGGATATACTGTTAAAAGTGAGTCCTTTATTGTACAAAGGTCATTTTCCCCCTTATCCCAAGCCATCTCTGCCAACGTGGCACCATAGAAGAATGTCTTCTCTGTCTCAACGTACGGCACACACGGTTCACCATTGTCAAGCCTGTAATTTCTATCCCTTTTAATCCTAAAATGCGGATAATAGGCAATCACACTACCATTTTCACCCTTATCAACATAGTAGAGATCTACCTCTCCATATTTGCTGTCATTCATATACATTTTGGCGCTTCCCGACAATTGAGGTTTCACAAAGTCAACGTATAAAGTGTCATAATGTTTATCAAAACTTGTACATATTTTATTTTGGTAATGATTTATAAAAGGGGTAGCCTTAGATATGCCCCAAGAAATGGATGACACAATACATACAATCCACAAAATGAACAATATAAGCCCCGGACGCCACTTAGGAGACTTAAAATTAAAACACAACATACTTCCAACATACAGTAAGGCAATACAAGGAATAAACCATACACCCATTGCCATAATCTTAAAAAAAAACATACCCGGCCCGGGCATTATATAATCCGCTAATGAATAAGCAGATATCCCTGTAAATATGTCTATTCCAAAGAGAAATACTATTCCACATATAAAACCGCCTATACCTGAAAGCAACATGACAATACCAACTATAAAGCAGATAGTCCTGCCTAACGCATTTAAAACTCTATTCCCGGAATGCTCCATATTATTTCCTTTTTTCCATTTGTAATCTCTTATTCCGTCCAATCCTGGATCTATCCCATCCATTGAACATCTCTGTGCCACTGTCTTGGCAGGCGGTACAGCTATCCACAAGACTATATATCCTATTATCAGTATAGAGGCTAACGTATGCCCAAAGAATACGCTACTTCCAAAAAGGACAGCTACAACCAATACTATTCTTATCCATATAGGCGACGTATTTGCATATTTTGCCAATCCGGCACATACCCCACCCAAAACATTGTTTCCAAGATCTCTGTAAAGCCTCTTCTTTATGTTTCCGTCCAAATCTACCCTATCCTGCACACTATTTGCCTGCGTAGATTTGCCACCATCGGCATCCCTCAACTCCTCCGGTGTTCCAAGAATGGCAACTATATGCTGTATATCGCCGCTATCTACCACTCGGTCTCTTGCTCCTCTCTCTATAAGCAACTCTGCTATACGTTCCTCAACATCGGCAACAATCTCTTCATTTCCCGCAACATTCTTGTAATAGTTGTTCAATGACTCCAAATAGCTGTTCAACTGCTCCAAAGCATCTGTTTCAAGAGTAAATGCAATGCCGGATATGCTTATTTTTTCTATCTCTTTCATGATTACAAAAGTTTTTTTGTCTTAATAAGGTTTATAGAATCCTCAACATCTTTCCAGGCGCTATCCATAGCTTCTAACGCAAGATCACCCTGCTCAGTTAGGCTGTAATATTTTCTTGGAGGTCCCTGTTTGCTCTCCTCCCACCTGTAGGTAAGATAACCCTGATTCTTTAATCTTGTAAGCAGTGGATACAACGTTCCCTCCACAACTATCATCTTTGCCTCTTTAAGTTCGGTTATGAGAGAGGAGGCATATGTCTCCCCGTTTTTGAGAATAGAAAGAATACAATATTCAAGCATTCCCTTTCTCATCTGTGACTTTATGTTTTCTAAATTTATATCCATAGCAACTCTCCTTGTATTATTTTTTAACGGCAAATTTGCTCAGATTCTCGGCATTAACAGGCAAACCGTACATTTGACACTTTTCAAGGGGTGTAACAGCCTTAGGTACCACTATCCAAAAGATAATATATATCCAAAATCCGGAAGAGCCCAATATAAGTAGCACCAAAAATATAACCCTAAGTAAAGTAGTATCAACTCCAATATAAAGAGCCAATCCGCTACACACTCCACCTATTTTGGTATCATCCGGATTTCTGTAAAGGACCTTTTTTGCAGCTCTTTCTCTATTCTGTCTATAGCTATTGGGCTCTTGAGAATCGGTAGTGCCTGCTTCACCGTACGATTCTTCCGCAGTGTTAAAGTTATATTCAGAGCCATCGGGAAGCCCCAACTGCATTATAACTTCATTTACCATGTTAATATTCACCACATCCTTATAGCCGTTTTCCAACTTCTCTGTAAACAACTCGGATATTCGTCTTTCAACATCATCCATAACCTCTTTCCACTGGAGCTCCTTAGCTATTTTGCTTTTAAACACGCTCAGATAATTCTTTAATGCTACATACGCATCCTCATCCACATTAAAACCTCTGCCGGACAAACTGATATTCACTATCTTTTTCATCTTATTGAAATATTTAATCTTAACTTAAAAATATAGATAATTGTGTGAGTCTGATAGCCGTTCACTATCGTTCTCTCTCAACAATAATTCCGCTTACATTATTCTATTCTTACAAGGTACTGTTTCTTACCTTGTTTTTTGCATTGCAAATATATCTATATTTTACAGTACTATGCAACACATAGTACTGTAAAATGGCAAAAAAATTACAGGCCTCAACTTAATGAAGCCTGTAATTCCTTATTTGTCAAACTAATGCTTAATTATTAAAGATATTAAGAAAATGTTAAGCCATTTACTTTTGAGTTGCTGCAGATGCCTCTTCTGCAGGATTAGCACTCTGCTGTGCCTCTCCCTGTACCTGCTGCATAGCCTCCTCCTGATTAAACTGAGGCTGCCCTTGCACAGCTGTATTCAATACCCTATCTGTAATATCTGTTCTGTTCTCAACAGCTCTGTTTGCAATAAATGCTGTAGCCAAAATGCAAAGAACAATAATTGTAATAGCTAAGGTCCAAGTTGATTTTTCAAGAAAATCTGCAGTCTGTCTCACTCCGAAAGTCTGATTTCCGGCAGCAAAGTTAGCTGCAAGTCCACCACCCTTTGAGTTCTGAAGCAACACTATTATGGTAAGCAAGACACTTGCAATAACAATAAGAATAGAAATTGCGGTATACATATTTATAAATTTTTAATATTATTTTCTTTACTTGATGATATCTTTAATTTTATGTCATTCACAAGACTTGCAAAGTAAACACTTTTTTCCGGATATAACAAAATAAGTTTTGAATAAACATCCAAAGCCTCACGCCAACACTCCTGTTGCGTGTAAATCTGCGCAAGTGTCTCAGTGTAAAAAATTAACGGATCCACCACGCTATTTGCGCCATCCCTTTTTACTGCTCTCTCCCTCTCTAATGACCTTGCAGCTTCAACCGGAATAGCAGGAGAATCGGCTTTTGCTTCGTTTTCATTGTTTACGCTCTCCAACTCCTCCCTGCTGAAATAGTCGCCACCAACTACAAATATCTTCTTGGCCTGCTGGATCTGAGATTGTATGACCTTATCATTTTCGGTACGTTTTTTTGTATTCTCAACACCCTCTATTTTAGTTGCAATCCATTCCGGAAACGGCACAAACGAAAACGACTCCCTCAACTTTTCCCGAGCCGTCTCCTTGCTTATCTCCGCCAATTTAAGAATAAGCTCCACCCTGGCTCCCTGATACCACGGATAGATGGAGATTAACTGCTCTATAGAACTCAAATCCTTTGTCATACTCTTGTAAAATTACCAGTTAGCAACCGTTGCATTAAAGATGTCCTCTACCAAAGTCTCAACAATCTGGTCTACCAATTGCGCCTCTGCAGACTCAAATGTCATGTTCGAATCATAATCCTGAAAAGCCGCAAATGACTTTGATTCAAAGCTCTGGCTCTCATCTTTATTATTAGTGAAAGATATGTTTACAGTTACTGTAAGCCTGTTTTTAGAAGCCACCTCATCAGATGTAACCGCAGTTGGGGTTATATCGTAGCTCATTATAAACCCCGATATCTCCAAATCTCCTCCATCCGTTACGGCATCCAATTTTGTAAGCTTTCTAAACTTATCCTGCAACGCCTCTGTAATCTGGTTGCTCAGAGACGGATTCACCTTCATCGCCCTGTTCTCTATTGTGTATATGGAGATTGTCTTAACATCGGGCGATATGGAAGTTGCATTAAACTTGTATATTCCGCACCCCGCCAAAAGAGAGAACAGCAGAGCCATTATAAGATATATTTTTCCTTTATACATAGCTTCCCTACAAATTATTTTATGCCAAATTAAGTTCTTTTATCTTTCTGTAAAGTGTCCTTTCAGATATACCAAGTTCCTGCGCAGCCGCCTTCCGTTTACCATTGTGTTTTTCGAGGCACTTTTTTATTAGGTCTGCATTTACGGAAGGGATAGACATTACCGGTTCCTGCTCTCCACCCTGTTCCTCCGTAAACTGTTCGTACGCAGGCTCATCCTCAGTTCTTTCGCCGGAATGAATAAGCATAACCTCGTGAGGCAACGTATGGTGAGCCGGTATAACATCTGTCCCAGGTTGTTGACAAGTAGCAGCCGTCCTCCTAAGCAGCCCTCCGCCACCTTGTTGAGAGCCTGCTTTAAGACTGTTCACCTCTAACTTGAGGTCATCTATCTCATTCCTTAACTGAGACAATATCTTGTAGATGATCTCTCTGTCGGGAAGAATATCCTCATTTCCTCTGCCCCCCCCAACGACAGGCAGCTGATCTGGAGTATCCTGCGGAAGATATCTCATTAAAATCTCCGGGGTTATGGTCCTCTCCTTCTCCAAAACAGACATCTGCTCTGCCACATTCTTGAGCTGCCTTATATTTCCCGGCCAGCGATAACTTTCCAGAAGATGCACAGCATCAGGGGTAAGCCTCACAGATGGCATCTGATACTTATCTGCAAAATCCAACGCAAACTTTCTGAACAGGTTATGTATATCAGCCTTTCTCTCCCTTAAAGCGGGCAGCGTTATTGGAACGGTATTCAACCTGTAGTAGAGATCCTCCCTAAATTTCCCTTGGCGTATTGCGTGCGGCACATTAACATTTGTAGCCCCCACAACGCGCACATTTGTCTTTTGCACCTTTGATGAGCCAACCTTATAAAATTCACCGCTTTGAAGCACTCTAAGCAACCTTACCTGCGTTGAAAGCGGCAACTCTGCAACCTCATCCAAAAAGATTGTTCCGCCGTCTGCCACCTCAAAATATCCCTTTCTCGTCTCTTGGGCGCCGGTGAACGAGCCCTTTTCATGCCCGAAAAGTTCTGAATCTATTGTTCCCTCAGGGATTGCGCCGCAGTTTACGGCTATGTATGCATTATGTTTTCTTGAACTGTTCTGGTGGATGATCTGAGGTATTACCTCCTTGCCTACTCCGCTCTCTCCGGTTACCAATACAGACAGATCCGTTGGCGCCACCTGAACGGCAATCTCAATGGCTCTGTTAAGAACAGGGTCATCTCCAACTATCTCGTATCTTTGTTTAATATATTGTAAGTCCATATCTGCAAAGTTAAATTATTTTTAGTAAAAGATTACCAAGTTATTTTTTAAAGATTACTTAGAAGCCTTTTTATTTTTTATGTGCAAATATTTCGCTTCCCGACAAAATTGGCTTTGGGTTTGGCTTTAGCTAATTTAATTTTGATAGCCAACGCTAACGCCAACGCCATATTAGTTTATTGTTTAAAGTTTAAAGTCTGTTAATTAGTTTATAGATTTAAAGATATTAGTTTTTTACT
>ENA-OOYV01000038-OOYV01000038.1-human-gut-metagenome-genome-assembly--contig:-NODE-38-length-95970-cov-8.183360_pt1 | contig 95970 bp, 88 predicted proteins | sample MGYA00241704_ERZ501380 | MGnify/ENA primary metagenome ERZ501380 (study PRJEB25962, sample SAMEA2042984) | human gut metagenome | biome: human gut; feature: human-associated habitat; material: faeces...
CCACACGAGCCGCGGACGGATTGACCTGGTGCTCCAGACGCAGGACTACGTGTACATCATGGAATTCAAGCTGAACGGCAGCGCGGACGAGGCACTCGCACAAATCCGGGAGAAAGGCTATGCCGCTCCTTTTGCCAAGGACAGCCGCACGGTCTACCGGATTGGAGTGAATTTCAGTGACGAGCTGCGGAACATTCAGGAAGTGAAGGTAGAACAGGAAAAGTAAGACATACCATGGAAAACTTTGCCGCCATCGATTTTGAGACCGCCAACGAGGCCCGCAGCTCGGTATGCAGCGTGGGCGTAGTGGTGGTGCGCCACGGAGAAATCACCGACACGTTCTACTCGCTCATCCAGCCGGAGCCCAACTACTACAGCCGTTTCTGCACGCAGGTACACGGACTCACCCGCGAAGACACCGACGATGCACCCGTGTTCAGTCAGGTATGGGCACAGGTGGCTCCGCTGATTGAAGGACTCCCCCTCGTGGCCCACAACAAGGCATTCGACGAGAGCTGCCTGAAAGCCGTCTTCCGGGTCTACCAGATGGACTATCCCGACTATGGTTTCTATGATACGCTGGGGCCCTCCCGTCGCGCTTTTCCGTGGGCAGAGAACCACCAGCTGCACACCGTGGCCGCCCTCTGCGGATACGACCTGAAACAACATCACCATGCTTTGGCCGATGCAGAAGCCTGCGCGTGGATTGCCAGAGAAATATTGTAACCTTACACCTTGACAGTCGTTATTTGCCGCTATACTTCCAGCAAACCATAAGAGAATTTGAAACGGAAATCTCAGGCTGGCAATCCTCCCGGCACTTGCCTGATTTGCACTTTCTCAAACTTGTAGCCCAAACGTTTCAGTTCAATAGCTGCCCCTATACGGAACATCGTCCGGCAGGCACGGGCAAACACGTGAAAAGCCCGCGGACTTTGCGGCTCAATCTGCTCATGACGAATCGCGTCTACAGCATACTGCGCACAGCGGCGAATCACACTCTCCAAATGCTTGGCCTCCACCCCGTCGAGCGGCAGACCCAGTAGGTCGTGTACGATGTGCTCGTCCATGTCATCAAATCCCTGCTCTCCGTAATACGACTTGTAAGTGGCCTGCATGCAAGCCTCCCAGTCCTCATCCCAGTGACAGGCTACCCCCAGTCCCAGGTAAGCCGCCCAAGCTACCGACACCGTAGGATAATCACGAATCTGCTCCACGGCATCGGCCACGTATTCCGGTGCCAGGTCATGCCAGCGTTTATCTAAGTCCTCCGTAGCCAGCAACGTACCGTCGAGCACTCCATCTGTTGTACACAAATGCAACAAATTCTGCTGCAATCTCTCTTCAAAATGCTTCAAATATTCTGTATCAATCATTTTTTTCTGAATTTTCCGCCAAAGATAAGTGTTATACGACACATTTTAAACCTTACGGGCGAGTTTTACCTCTTTTTGAATAAAAAATAAAGAGACGTCTTTATTCCAGCCTCTGATTATCAGACACTCGAATAAAAACGTCTCCTTTTATTTGTCCCAATTCCTTTGGTCACACATTCAGGTCATCCGGAATCTCTACATCATCCAATGTATCTCCTTCCAACTTAGAAGCCAAAAGCTGTGCTTTCACATCGGCCGCACTTTTCGTGATTTCCTCACACTCTGCAAAATTAATGCCCTCCACATTCGACAAATCGGCTGCCGCATCGATAGGCAACCCTTCTTCGGTAAACGTGGTCTGATAAGCACTTAATACCTTCTTGCATTCCTTCATCAATTTTACCTGTTCCTTTACCTGCTTGATATCATTCGCAGAAGCCAGCATACCTGCTGCCGCACCTATTCCGGCACCAATCCAGGCACTTTTTTTGGAACCGCCTACTTTTTTACCCAGCAAAGCTCCCGCTGTGGCACCACCGCCTACTTTCAGCAAAATAAATGCCCCCGATTTCAACGCCGAATTCAAATGTTTCTTTGCCGTATTGACCGCACAGACATTTCCATTCTTGTCGATTAACAGATACTTATAACGAGTGGTACCATCTTCATTGGTAATTGCATTGCCCAGAGAGTCCGTTTCAATCACCTTCTTGACTGAATAAGAAGGAACATTTGCCAAAAACTCTTGAGTGGAAATGCTATCAGACTCCGAAGTCTGTCCATCCGAAGTCTGCCCCTCCGTAGAGGTCCCCCCTATCAAGGCATTGGCTGTTTTAGTCACAGATTCAACTTTCTCTGCCGCTTCCTTCAACTTCTTAAAAAATCCTTGTGCAGAAACCTCTGTCGTTGCAAGAAACATGACAGAAAAAGCCAACAATGCCCCTTTAAATAATGTTTTCTTCATAACCATACGTTTTTTTAGTAATAGATCTATTTTTTATACATTTTCAAGCGAAACTGCTTTTCCATATAAGTTCCCTTGGCCTGATGCATCAGCTCATTTACCGTCAGATACTTCATTTTTATCCCGCTGTCTTCTTTCGGACGAAACAAAAGTCCTTTCGGCAAATCGGCACGGTTCAATTCGATTTCTACAATGCCTCCTTCTCCAGAGGTACCCACCTGCACATAATTCGCCCCCTCTTTCTCCACGATGTTCTTAAATCTCTTATCGGAAGAAAAAGTTTGCGAAGAAACCGAAGCGTCTCCTTTGTAAGCCCATACTTCCACCCCTGGAATATATTCACCTTCACTCAGCGTTTTCCATTCCACCACCGTAAACTTTACCTTCAAAGGCAAACCCACCAGCAGTTTTTTCATCCGCTCAATCCGGTCAGCATAAAAATCACAAGGGTTATATGCATTCGCCATCTCCATAAATTCCACTGCCGCCGAAGCAAAACGAGCCACCTCTTCCTGCGTTGCATTTCCACTTTTCTTCAGTCGGGCAATCTCCTTAATAGCCCCAGAGGCTACATGTTCATACAAAAGACAACTGTCGCACTGAGCGATTGATTCACGGATGGCAGGACGCAGCGTAGGCACCACATCTTTAGCGTTCCAGGCATCTTCATAAGCCGCACGCGCCGCTTTGTACTGACGCATTCCGAACAGTCGGGCGGCCTCACTCATAAAAGCACTGCATTCCGTCACATACACATTCTTTTCAATCACCACCGGAAGCACCGCATAACATTTCATCATACGCCCTTCCAGTCCGCTGATGTCAATGCTCAACCGGTTACTGCCGTCCGTATAAAGATTGACCGTTGTCAGCATTGCATAATGAGTTTCCATCTCTCTCAACTCATTTTCCAGGCTGTCCAGTTTATCCCATTCTTCCTGAGGCTGTTCTCCCACACTCGTCTTCACGTCCTGCACCCTGCATTGTTCACGAAGTTCCTCCATACGCTTCCTGGCTTCATCCAGCACGGCAATGGATATCTTGGCACGAATGATGACGATATTCGGGTCGGCTGCACTTTTCTCCCTTTCTACCGTGGCCCCCAGTTCAGGCAGGAAGTCCACCTGCAAATTCTGTATGGAAGTCGTAAACTCCAATATAGCTGCGAGAGGGTCCATGGAAGTATCGTTGGCCATCGTCTGTTCATCCATACGGATAGGATTGGCCACCTCTTCCACTTTATAAGCCATCAGGAAATCCGGCTTCGTAGTCTGCACGATTTCCGTTTTATACACACTCCCTCTCCGGCTGATTTCCAGTTTCGGCGTACGGGTACTACCCGGATGAATGGAAACTATATACTCATAATACCCGTCCGGACGTTCGCCATTCGGAGTCACCTTAAATTTCCCGGGTTCTACATTCGTTAAAGTAACCACCAGATCCCTGTGCTTCGACAAGAGCAGGATTCCTCCTCCGCCCCCAAGATCTTCAAAACGGTCTTCCGGAGTATAACGGCCTTTCGAGATGTATTGCTCCTGCGCTCCCAGAGGCAGCAGAATCACCATCATCCACAAAAACAAAAATAATTTTTTCATTGCATCCATACAATTCCGTGATTAGACCTTCTGATTACAAGTCAAATGCCCCCAATGTAGAGATGTCGTCATCCGGCTGCTGGCGTACACCGCCCACCCATTCAGGCTGCCAGGTACGTACATGGATAATCGGGTCTCTGCCATCTTCAGGAAACTCCCACAACAGGAACAGATAGCCCTCATCACTGTAATTGCTGGAATTCCATTCCTGACGCAAACGCACGCCATATTTCGTTTTGTCCACAGTAGAGCGTGTGATACCGGCACATCCGCCTTCTTCTCCATGCTCGCCAATTTCACTGAACTTCACATCAATCCACTTGTTACGTCTGAAAGCACGCTTCAGATTCCGGAGATATTGCTGCTTGGTCTGCTTGGTGTATTCCACTTTCTGCTTCAAGCCTCCCATATCGCTATTGCTGCGGGTAGTCACCACCTTTCCTGTGATAATCAAGGCATCGTCACTGAAGATTTTTTCAATGTAATTCGAGTCACGCTGGTTATAAGCCGTACGGAAACGTTCGATATACTGCATGATAATCATCTGCTTTTCCTTTTCCACCACACTTCCGCAGCGTTCCATGCTCTCGGCAGTATGCGCATCCAAGGCCAGACGGAAATCAGTGATATTTCCCTTATTGTCAAATTCCACTACAGCCTCCTGATAAGCTCCGACCCCAAAGTCCTCACCTTCCGGAGTAATAATCAAAGGAATATGACTCACCATCATGGTTCCATTCTTGAAAATCCAGCAACGTTCCACCACTTCTTCATCATCACAATAAAACGGAGTCACGGCCCACAACCTGAGCAACGATTTCAGCGAGAAATCATCCATTGAAAAATTCTTCGTCGTCAGGATGGATTTCGCCTGTTGCGCACGATTGATTTCTGTCAAAATCACACCCAGGTTATGCTCAGCCCGACTTAAAGCAAGCGGACGGTCCACCCCTTCATCAATGGTCAATGTGACAGTAACCGCCTTCATCTGACCTGCGCCCCACACCCACATGGAAACAAGCGCTATAAACACACATATAAATCTTCTTCTCATATCCATAAATTATTGTTCCTATTACAATTCAAGTCCAATGGCTCCACAACCACTGTAATTCTTTACCCCGTCTGCCTGACCGGTTTTCACATTCCGGCGATCAGGTCCCGGCGTCAACACAGCCACCACTTTTCCTTCACGGTTATAAATCACCAGGTAACATTTATCCGGGTTGACAAGTGAGGCATAGCGCGCATAGTCCTTAATCCGGCCATCCGCTTTCATCTGCTTCACCTTATCCGCCATATCCCCGTATTTCGTGCATGCCGCAATTTGGTTGATGACTTCCGGCAGTTGCAGTTTTTCTGCTGCTGCCTCTTTCACAGTGCCTTCTGCCACTTCCACGACCGGTTCCTTCACCTCTTTCTTTACCGGTTCTACCACCGACTTTGCCCCCGGAGTAAGAGACGTATTCGCTATCACTACCCCATTCTCCGTAGGAAGAATGTCACTTTTCTTCACATAAATAAACGAACGGTACATGTTGTTTCCGCGAGGCATCGACAACATGGTCCACAGCTCTTTCCGGTTGTTTACAATCAGGTTCGTACTTTTCTTCAATCTCCTTCGTGTCGCCACCCACTCATTCACCTCCTCATACAACTTGCTTTCAGCATAGCTGCGTGCATCGGCCTCTGTAGGAGCAGTCGACTCTGCATAGATGTACTGATTATCCTTTTTTATCTTATTAATCTGCTTCTTCACGTCGTCCACATTGTCCGCCCACAAAGATAAAAGAGGCAGACAAGCCAGTAAAAAAGTGAATAAAAATCTCATGTTCACGGTCAATTCTTTTTTATGTCGTTAATAAAAAATTTCTCTGTTATATTCTGCAAAGGAGTATACACATAAATCCTTCCTTTTATTTTCTCTTGCGTTCCTCTCAAAATGCCAAAAGGAAACTCCAGACTGATGGTATGGCTATAAGCCATCTTCATGTTTACGGCAAAAAGGGTGACAGAAAGCAAGTCTGAAGTGCGGTTCTTTATCCCTAAGAAAAGCATGCAGTTTTCCATCCGGCAATAAGCCAGCAACTGTTGCAAGGATATTTCCATCTCCGATTTCAAGTAGCCATACTTGTCAACGGTGAGCTGCAACGGAATTTCCCTGTCAAAATACCCTGTCAGCAGGATGTTATTCACCGTCTGCACAGGTCTCAGTGTGTCTGCCAGCAGAAGAGTATCCTGCGGCGTCGCATACAAATAAAGGTCGGAACGTATCTGGTCGCTCAGGTAACATCCCTTGCTGACAATCAAGATACCATCCGCACGCGACCGGTTTCCATCTTCCCAGGAAACAGGCAATGCAGCACCCGGCAATTCAGCCTTCATCCGTTTCACGTCCCGCTCAAAAATCTGTTCCAGTTCCACCGCATCGGCCCCCATGAAAAGTTGATAGTCCGCAGGAACAATCAGGCAAACCTGCTGGTTGCCTTCCTCCCATTCCACGGTGTAACGCCGGCGTTCCACCTCATTAATGACACAGTTCGTTTGCGGTGTCCGGTTGCGCAACATAGACAAATTCCCCTTTACAAACGTGACAGGTTTCCGGGCAGCCTCCTCGGCCTTGTCCACTCCTTTACGAGGCACATCCAGTTCCAGTGCATAACGTTCCAGGAAATCAAGCAGCGGACGAGCTGCATACGCAGCCGCCCACTGACTGTCAAATAGCTTATATCCGATGTGTGACACATCTCCATACATATTGGTCCGCACCCGCAAAGGCTTACCCGAAAAATGCCAGGTAGAATCATTGTCCACATTCTCCCCCATACTATCAGGCAACTCCAGTTGCAGGGATTTTGAGAGAGTTTCCAGGCAACGAGTATGAAACAGCGGAGCCGCATTCATTCTAAAGACAAATGCTGCCGCCGCCATCATCATCCATGCGATGTGGAAACGTCGTTTCATGGTTTCACAGCCGTTTCATTACCATCATGTTTCCAGTAACCGAGACCACTGATTTTTCCATCGCGGAACTCGCCTTCAAAGGTATCACCCGGACTTGCCACGAAATCTTTCGAAGACACAATCTTCCGGCTGGTCTTATACGTCAGTTTGCCATATCCGTGCGGTTTGCCATTCTTCAAGTCGCCGGTATAAGTCGCATAACCCAGATCGACAGTTCCCCGACCGTTGATTAACACTGGTGTCGGGTCTTTCTTCTTGGGCTCTTCTGTCGCTTCTTCTACCGGAGGCACATCCAATTCCGATGAGTCAATCTGCACCGTGTCCTCAGCCGGCACTTTCTCCTTCTGTACATCGACAGCGGTGGAGTCAACTACCGGAACATTGACTTTGTCTTTAGGGTTATTTCCCATGAAATAATAGCCCCCACCAGCCAAAGCTGCCACGACCACAATGCCTCCAATAATCATCCACGGTTTTTTATCGCCGCCGTCCTCGCCTTTAACCTTTTTTTTCCTCCCACCTTCAGCTTCCTGCAAGGGTTGATGACACAACGGACACTCAAACTCACCTCCCGGTTCAACTTCTATCGTTTTCTTGTAGTTATCACAATCAATGTTTCTGCAAATACCAATTTTCTTTGCCATAATATTTTCTTTTTTAGTCTATTTTCAAATCATTGTCACACAATTTCTCTGCAGCCCTGTTGAATGCCACAAATTCCACATTATTCTCATTTCCGCCTACCAGTGGCAACAACACATTGTCAAGTGTCTCTCCCATCTTCAGCATCAGCTGGTTCTTCTTTTCAATGTGCTTGTAGTTGGTATCCAGTTCAGCCTGTACAGCCTTCTTCAGAGCATCCGCATCCATCGCGCGAGTCATTTTGCACAACTCGTTCAAGGTTTCTATCATGTCATTGCCCACCGGAATCCAACGGCTCACACGTCCCATCCGGTTCTTCTCACCGGCAAAAGCCAAAGTCTTTTCCCCGGTCTCCACGTCCTCACGTTCCACCAGAATACCCTCAAGCGTATAAGCCAGCAAGATTACCGGGCGTAAACGTTTCTTCAGGTCGCCGGCATCCAGTGCAAACAGTTCAGGCAACGGTTTGGAGAACGATTCCGTGTGAACAACCATGCGGTTCACCTCGTTGCGCACCAGCACATCGTATTTCTCTTTCAGCACCCGCACATTGTCTACATACCGCAACGGGAATCCGCTGTGTGCTGTCACCACCACAATCTGGTTGCTCTTAAAGTTGACCGACACATCGTTGTCCTTGTTGAACGGGATTTTTCCACTCTCGCCGAAATCCTTGATAAATTCATTGCGGAATGCATCATCGTCTTCATACAACGGCAACGAAAGCTGAATCATCTTCTGATGGTTAGCCGCTGTTTCAGGGCTTCCTTTTCCTTCTTCAGAGCCATTGAACGGCAAGAAACTCTGCGCCGCATTGTAGATTTCCTTCACAAAACGCTTGCGTTTATCCGGCGTACTGCAATCCGTATTCCGCAGCTTGTCCAAGATGTTGACATTCACCAGACGCTGGTTGGCATTTTTCATTGAATATTCATCCATTTCCTTCCGTGCGCTTTCAATGCAAATCTTCAGCGTAATCTCCTGCAAGGCACTGACGTTGATTTTCTTGCTCAGGCTGGCAAATCCCACATTGGTTGTTCCCATTGACTCTACGATGCTGGCCCGCAGGCTGCTGGCATACGCCTTCTGGTTGGCCTGGTTCTTCAGGAATCCATGCACGGTGTCACGCACCAGTTTCGGGTCGTATTCCTTGACCACCTCACTGTTCATGCTGCCCCCTTCCAGGTCACTCAACTTACATTTCTCTTCCGCCTGCTTCTTCATGTTGTCGGCAAAATCGGTCAGCACCTTCATGAAAGGTTCCACGCTGTTGTTGTTCAGCAGCGTCAGCATGTTGATGATTTCCGACATCAGTTTCACCGCATAACTATAGGCAGCCACAGTGGTAGCCACGGTGAGCTGTTCCCGCTTGGCATCGGCAAAACGTCCAAAAGTCTTTACCGAGGCATTCGTAATGGCATCCCTCAGCCAGCCGATGTTGTTCCAGTCATTGCGGATTTGCTCCAACTGACCGGCCAAGTCCTCGTTCAAATAAGTAGTGCGTTTGGTAATCTTGTTCTTGAAACCTTCCACCCGTTCGGTACACTTGTCAATCAGCACAGAAATGTACTTGTGTACTTCAATGATAGACATTTCGCCGTTCTTCCATTTGGCAAACAAATTGTTCTCGATGCGGCGGCAGATTTCCTCGGCGAATCCAGGAATCTGACTTTCATAATCGAAGTAGAACTTCTTCACGCCACAGCCCCGATACATAGAGTCGAAGAACTTCTCACAGAGCTGGTTAAACTCTTCATACCATTCCTTCTTCTGGCATTCAGCCTGCACATCCTGCTTGTAACGGTCCACATAGAATTCCCATCCCTGCACAATCGGCTTCCAGTTGGTCACATGCTTCTCGATAGAAGGCAACGGTTTGCTCAGCATCAGGTAGTCATCCGTCAGCAGGTTGGCCTCTTTCTCTGCCTCCTTGTCCACGTCGTGCACAAACGACTTGCCCACCATGTCTTCCGTACATTCGATGTAACCGCGGGCCTCGTCCCACAAGCCATACAACATCTGCATGGAAGCCTGGCGTGCAAAGTTATACGCACCATATTCCACCACTTCCGTTTCCGGATACTCGATACGTTTCACACCAAACGTCATGAATTTGCGGCTGCGGACCGGTTCACCCGTCTCATTGTTTTCCGGCAACAGTCCGTTGTTCTCATTGCTTTCCAGACGAGCCATCTTCCCACTGTTCTGCATGGAAGATGCCACAATCTTCTGGAACAGGAAGTCCCCCACAATGCCAGGAAGCACTTTTTGCAGGTTCACCTCTTTTCCCGCTTCATTCACGTTCGTATAAAGATAAGCCATGTCGAACGCATCCTGCCCCTTCAGCAGGCGGCGCACATTGCCATATTCATCCGTATTTCCTTTCACATCCGTAGGATAATATCTTCCCACCGACATGGCATTCAGTTCCAACAATGCCGCATACCCATTGGGCTGATAATAACGGTTGCTGTCTTCTCCCCCCGGAATCTGGATAATTTTTTCCGGCACATACAGATAAAGCTGTATCTTGAACTTCGAACGGTCGTCGCCCGTACGCTGGAATTCATTCCGGATTTGTGCCACGGCATCCACGATGGAACCAGAACCCGTTCCACCACCCAGGCCCGCACAAATATGGAACGTCACATCGTCCACATCCTCCTTTTCCTTCAAGGCACGCACACGGGCATGCACCTGTCCTACAAATGTATTCTGTGGCAAACCACACATGTTGTTCGCTATCAGCATGCGTCCGAAACGACGGCGTTGTCCCCCGATACCCTCACTGATAATCGCACCGATACCCTCTTTCAGCATCGCTTCATCCTTCCGGTTGATAAACGCATTGATACCCGGATACTGATCCAGATTGCTTAATACCCCCGAACCAATCCCGTTAATGGATAAGCGCTGCGACGGAGAGAGCTGTACGGATACGCCCAACGTCTGCCAGTCTTCTTCATTATTCAAATCCGCCAGACTGGAATCCACATAAAGATATTCTATATTCGCACTTCCTTTCGGGTCATTTGAACGAAACTCTTCATAAATACGTTTACGCAGAGCCCGCAAGACAGAGCCTCCTGTTCCGCCCAGTCCGATAACTAAATGATTTGCCATAAATAATTGAGTTTTAGTTTATATATTAATCATCATAACGTCTTCTCCTGCTGCTGCCTGTAGCCATACTCCGTGTGCTGGAATAACGTCTGCGGGAAACACGCTCCATCGACTTGATTACGATTACCACTCCACAGACAATGAAGAGCAGGCTCCAGCCCACACGGCGGAGGATAAAGTAATTCATGAACGAACGGAGTTCCTCGGCCATAGCCTGTGCGATAGTAACGGAAGTATGTCCCGTGAAATCGGCACCTCCCACAAAATATCCCACCAGCGGCCATTCCTCCGTAATCTGTTCCAGCACATGCTGACTGTCCTCCTGATTAAAAGGAATGTCAGAAGGCACCTCCGCTACCCAGCTGTTGATTGCACCTTCCACATCCTCGCTATAAGATTTGATGGTCACAGCCCCGCAGAGTAAGATAGACTGAAAAGAAAGGAAAAGAAACAAGATTCCTCCCACAATGTAACTTACAGGCGTAAAGGTACTGTTCCGATACCAGGATTGTATCAGTACAAACAGCAGAATGACTCCTACCACAGTCAATAGAATACCTAAAAACAGGTTACCTATCGAATAGGCAACAATTTGAAATAAAGCCCCCATGTCTTTACTAGTTTATCGTTTTCAATAGTAATAGTAATACCGTTTTTCAGTAGTAATACTTCTTTCAATAGTAATAGCTAATCGCAATCATTGCAAATATATAATTTTTTTTACAAAACCTACTGGATTCGTTAATAAATCAAAGGGAACAACGTTTTTTTTCGAATCTGCAAGCTGAACACCAGTCTGCCCGTGCCATCCTATATGCATAAAAAAAAGTGGCACCCAATCAAATTGAGTACCACTTCCTGTGTTTTATTACCCTTCTAAGGAATTATTCAGCACGTGTAATTACCGCACGGCTCAGACGAGGATCGTCGTAGAACATGTTGTCTACACCACCCTTGTAGTCCACACGCAACTGAGAAGCAGATACGCCGAACTCGTTAACCAGGCAGTCGTAAACCGCTTCCGCACGTTTCTTGCTCAGGCGTTCGTTCAGCTTCTTGCTGCCGGTGCCCGCATCCGCATAACCCGTAATCGTGTAAACGGCCTTGCTGTCGGCTGCCTTGATGGCTTCTGCAAGCAAGCCCAGGTTCGCACGCGCTTCGTTTGACAGTTTAGACTTGCCGATACGGAAGATAACCAGGTTCGAAGCAACCGTCTTCGTCACTTCCTGAGGTTTCTGGTTGCTGGCGTCGATGGCATTGCGCAGACGTTCGTTCTCCGCATTTGCACGGTTCAGCTGGTCGCGCAGAGAGTTGATTTCGCCCACATTCGTGCGAACCACTGTCTTGCTCTTGTCCCAGCCGCGACGTTTGAACTTGTAGGTCAGACCCACTGTGGCAGCAAACATACCTTCACTGCCTTTTCCACCCATTTCACCGTCAAACTGGTCACCCGTGATGGTTCCTCTCAAATCCAGGTTCAGGTCCAAAGCCGAACTCAAACGGAAAGAGTTCATGATACCCAGGTGCGCCATCACTTCCGAATTCTTCGGACTGCTGGTCACTCTGCCCAAGCCCAGACCGAAGTAAGGACTACAGTTGTACACACGCGTTTCCTTGTAGCCGCAAAGGATGTTCGACAGGTTGAACAGCACGTCTGCATGGAAGTTGAAGAACTTGAACTTCTGTTCGTTCAGCCAGTAACCGTTCCACGGCTTGCCGCTGATAGGTCCACCGCTCTGATACGTACCGTCCTGAGTGGCACCCTTCAGAGAAAGGCCCGTGTACATCAAGCGTACACCGATGCCCGGAGTAAACCATTTTCCTACTGCGATATCCAAGGCCGGAGAGATACGTTCACCGAACTTGCGCTGTTTGTCATGGTCACCGAAGTAAACCTGACCGCCTACTCCTGCACTGATAAACCAGTTGTCCCAGAAGCCGTTGGTCTCCACTTTGTATTTGTCGTTGCTGTATTCCACTGTTTCTGTGAAATCACCATTTTGTGTGGTCTGCTCCGTCTGCGCGAATGCAGGACCTGCAGCTGCCAAAGCAAGGGCTGCAAAGATTGTCTTTTTCATCATATTCATTATTTATTAATGTCCATCATCTATAAATTACTCTCTTACACAACGAACAGCATAACTATTTCTATGCTGCCTCAGGTCCATTGCATAATTGTATTATCATCCGCATAATTAGAAGATTCAAATTATATTCTCCACACTCAAAAGGTGAACAAAAAAATAATCAGAAACTTTTTTCATCTCCACGCAGAAAATATCCGAGCGGATAACTCAAAGAAACAACCTGCTCTTTGATATTCTTTTATCTATCGTTACTTAAGTAAGAGAGTTAAGGAAGTCATCCGGATTTAAACCGGATGACTGTTTCCCTATTTTAATTTATCTAATTACACTTCCTCCTGAGGAATACGAGGCATCAGAAAAGATTTGTCATTGAATGTCATCCTTGGTAATAAGCGGGAAGCGGTAGTTATTGTTAATAATTACTGACGGCAGATAAGAACCACCACCTGCTTCATACACTCTATCCAGAATCACAATATTCATCGGACCATAGATATTTTCTTCGCCATAACGCAATATTTCGTCGTAGAACCAATTATTGATATCTGTAGCAAAAGCATCAATATTGCCGGCTATACCACCGTTACCATAACCCAAAGCTTGAGAGTTACCATTACTATCTGTATAACTACCTGAACCTCCTTCAATATATGGTTTTTTACTTAACACCACTGCATCATCCACATAATATCCGTCCAGACAGTTGATATAGAATGTCGAACCCTGTTGGTTATTATTGTCTTCTATAGCAAGCTCAAAAGTATTCCATATATCCTTTTGTTTTTCTGTCAAAGATTCCTGCCAATAGATGTATTGAGTATAGTCCTCAACATAGACCGCCACCCCCCAATTCCAATGATCAAATTTATAAGACGTGTATAAACTATAATTCTTTGATTCTTTCACGACGCGTGCCCAATCCTGAATATAGGCATTTCCATAAGAACCATCTGCACGTGTAGTTTTATGCTCATAATTCACTGCACCTTTATTTGGCAAAGTAGGAATAGTACCTGTATTTAACATTGAATGCTCCATCGAAGTGGATAAAAAAGTATTCTTAGCCCAGTTATCAACCGGATAACCACGTCTTGCCCAGTTATCCTTCAATGAGCCCCACTGGTCTATAAATACACCTTGTGTAGGCTTACTAAGTTCAAGACTACCATCTTCTTCACTGGTTATACGAGCTAAAAACATCAATGTACCTCTTGCTTCTCCAACAGTAAGATCTCTTGAATAAGTTGTATACTTATAATCTGTATGGTCAGTAAAGAACTGATTCAAATCATCGGCAAAATCAGTTACATTAGTTCCACGTCCAGCGTTCGATTCAAAAGCAGGCATAATCATGGCGAACTCACCGGAGTTTTGAACTTTTTTCCAAATAAAATCCACAGCCTTACCAAATGTAATGCCAAGATCCTGACGATTACACTGCAACTGAACATCTTCAAGACTATTGGTAGTACTATTAGGACATCTCAACTCGAAGCAACGAATTCCTGCTTTCCACTGATCTTCAAATGGGGCGGTCTGCGCCTTATAATAATCTGCATCACCACCAGTATATCCGTTAGAAAAAGAATTAGCTGTTCCAGGAATAGACAACTGTGAAACAAGCACATTGTCATTCATACCTGTAATCCAGTTGTTCACTTCACCAGAGCTAATTTTCGGCGCGCTAACTGTAACACAAGTCTTCCGATGTGGATGAAGTGTCACGTCAGGAAGCTCCATTGTTTTACTTGCGGTATTGAATCCGGCAATTCTGATACTAATGTTATCCAAATCAGTATGTGGCAAAAGGAAAACATTAAATGTAATAGACTCTCCTGCGGCAAGTTCCAACGGTTTCTGAGTTCCTCCATCATCATAATACCCACTGATTGTAATCATATTCCTTACAGTAGCTGAGGACTCATAATTGCAAGTCAGGTTGCTATTATCAGTTGTTGTGGTTTCGGCCTGTGTCAAGTCACAGCTAAAATATCCGGCAATATTATCACCATCATTTGCAAAAACATTGATTGACGCAATAGGAGCTTCAGTAGGACCTTTTATAGTCAATTCCAGCGTGGTGGTCAATGGAACAAAATGCAAAGAAACGCCATCGTTCTGAGCATCACTGGCCGGTATAGGATAACCTTTTTGAACTGCAGCCATATACAAATAATCCATATTCGGCTTTGCAGTCCATCCAGTTTCTCCACCTTTAGTAATTGTGTGTTGCTGGTTCACAGGAATATATCCTTTCAGAACACCATTTTCAAACGAAACGACATTCTTTACCGCAGTATTACTCATACTTTCCTTAGAAGGATAAATAGCATAAAAGTCCTGGGCAGAAGATGTCCTATCCCATTGTAATCCATCACCTAAAGCTAACAGGTAAGCCTGACTATTATTAACATTCGTAATACCGTACTCTACCTTATTCTGATTTGGAGATGTTGGAGAATAAATATCTACACGATCAGTATTCAGCCATTCTATAGCCTGACTTACTTTCTTACCAGTAGTCTCATCGGTTACATAGTCTCCATACTCTGTTCGGCTTTGAGAATCGCCAGCATAGCTTGCATTAGCTCCAAACACAATTCCATTCCCCTTGGGAATATTGTTATCTTGTTGCGCGAACTCTTCTTCAGTACAACCGTTCATTACGGTAAGCGCCATCGCGCTAAACAAAGATAAGTTCAAGTAGCATTTAAGTTTCATAATAACTCCTTTCTTTTTATTGCCATTCATTGCCTGTAAAATCATAATCACCTGAAATAGACTGATTCCCCGCAGTAACTTCACTATTAGATTCGTCTTTGTCTACAACTGAAGCTTCCATAAAGCCTTGCTCCAACTCCACTTCCGAATACGTCGTTAGTGGAACTTCATACTCTTTTTTCTTCATACAGCTACCTCGCTTTCTTGTTTAGTTAATACAATAAATGTTGTTTTTTCATTCTTTTTTTGATTTTTACTCTCTGTTCTTTTCTTTACCTTTTCCATATTGATTTAAAAATTGAACTTTTCTTTTTCTTATGGCCATAGCCGTAGCCATAACCATAGCCATACCCATAACCGTATCCATAGCCATGGCGTTCCGGATTAGCTCCATTCAATACCAGGGCCATGTTCTTCAGCTTTTTCTCCTCATACAGCTGCTCGATATCCGGAAGTTGCCGGCGATCCAGCTTGCCCGCCCGCACCACAAAGATGGTCAGGTCGGCCACACGGTTGGCAATCGTAGCATCCGCAATCAGTCCCACGGGCACGTTGTCGGCAATGATATAGTCATATCGCTTGCGCAGTTCACTCATTAGTTCGTCCAGGCGTTCATCCATCAACAATTCAGCCGGATTCGGAGCAACCGCACCCGAAGAAATAAGGTCGAATCCCTCTCCTTTCTGGATGATATCATCCACGCAGACCGTATTGTCCGACAGGTAATTGGTGACGCCCACCCGGTGATGTCCCAAATGGCGGCTCAACGTACCTTTACGGATATCCAAGTCCACCATAATCACCCGTTTCTTGGTATACGCCAAACTCATGGCCAGGTTCCGCGAAATAAACGTCTTTCCGGCACCCGCATTAAAGGAAGTAAACGTGATTACCTGCATCGGTTTATCCTTTTTACCCAGGAAAGCCATGTTGGTACGCAAAATACGGAAAGCCTCCGACACAATGTCGTCCCCCTGTTCTTTCACCGACATGCTGTCTTTCTTGCGGTTGGCATATTCCTTGTCCAGCGGAATTTCCCCCAGATAAGGCACACTTACCGCACCTTCCAAATCCTTCCGTCCGTGTACACGCGTATCCAGGAAAAGAATCATCAGGAAGGCAGCTCCCGGCAAGGCAATTCCCACCAGCAAGCCCAACAGCAGAATGCGGTTACGGCTCGGAGCAATCGGGGCATTGCTGCCGTCGGCACTGTCAATCACGCGCGCATTGTTGTCGGCCATGGCCTGCGACAACGCATTTTCCTCCCGGCGGTTCAGCAGGAAGAGGTAAAGAGCCTCCTTGATTTTCTGCTGACGCTCGATAGACAGCATCTTGCGTTCCTTGGTCGGGATAGAAGATACCCGCACCTGCGCCTGCTGTTCCCGGCTTTGTGCGTCCCGCAATTTCACATTGATGCTCACAATCATGTTGTCCACCGCCCGGATGATGTTTTGCTTCATAGCCCGGAGAGAGTTGTTCAGTTCTTCCACTACCGGATTCCGCTCGCTGCTGTCCGTAATCAACTTGTCACGCTTCAGTTTGGCCACATTATATTGGTTAATCTGCGTCTCGATGTTCATGTCGCTGATACCCGTATTGGCCGGAATCAAGTCGGTCTCCTTTTTCGGGTCGGTCAGGTAATCCTTGATGTAACTGGCCAGACGGAGTTGCGTTTCAAGTTCCAGTGCATCGGTGTTGTACTTCTGCGTTTCGCTCATATACATACTGGCCGAAGAAGAGATATCCACCACCTGATTGTCGCGCTTGAACGTTTCCAGGTTCGATTCCACATCGCCCAGTTCCTGCCCGATGATAACCAGACGTTCGTTGATAAACTCGGCTGTATTTACGGCCACCTGGTTCTTGTCCTTGATGGCTTCTTCGTTATACACCGTAATCAACGTGTTCAGCACATCCTCTGCACGAACCGCCGACGCATCCTTCATCGAGAGCGTCAGGATGGAAGCCTCATCCTCTTCCTGACGGATACCGATATTCCCCTGATAATAAGCCACCATGGCATCAATCGGCAGTTTCCGCACATGTACCTTCTGCCCTTTCCACTTGTCACCATAGAAGTTGGTAGCCGTCACCACGATTCTTCCTGTCGAAAGGAGAAGAGTATCGTTCAACGCCACCGTATAACTTTCCTTGTCTTCTTTCGAAGCAAAGTCTGTAATCACCACCTGCTTTTCATTCTGCGGAATCACCGTAAAGGCCATTCCCTGTTCCTTGGTGGCATCTACAAAACTGACGCTCACCGGCGCCTGGCTGTAAAGCTCGTTCATCCGGAGCCCGTCTTTCACCTGGTAACTCACATCGGCATGCGTCCGCTGAATCACTTCCCGCAGCAGTTCCTTCGAACGGAACTGAAGAATTTCATTCGCCACGTTCACCTTATTAATATAGTTATCGTATCGGTCCAGTCCCGCCGTACTCGTTTTGTTGGAAGGGTCTTTGATAATCACCGTAGCCGAACGGAAATACACGAAAGGTGCCTGGGCATACTTCAACCACGCCACTCCCACGCATATCACGATGGAAATCAGAAACCATTTCCATTTGGAGACCAGATACATGGTCAAATCCACCACGTTCAGGCTCTGGCTGTTCTTATTTGTTGTCTGCATCTTTTCTTAGTTTAGTTTCACACACCATTCGTTATTTTGTGGCCCACATAATGGAACAGACTGCAGTTACCAACGACAGCAAAGTCGTAACCACCTGCCATCCACGGTCTTCCGTGTCTTTCTTGCGGTACTTCGGTTCCACATACACGATGTCGTTCTGCTGCAAATAGAAGCAAGGCGATTCAAACACATCCGTACTGCGAAGGTCGTGCATGAACATCTGCCGTTCATTGCCCACTTCGCGGATGACAGCCACCCGGTCAATCCGGGCCTTCGAGGTCAAATCGCCCGCATTGGCAATGGCCTCCAGCAGAGTAACACGGTCACCATCCACACTGAATGTACCGTTGCGTCCCACGGCTCCCAACACCGTATATTTGAAATTCAGGAATTCAATGGAAATAATCGGGTCCTTGATGTAGTTGCCTTCCACAATCCGGTCCCGAATCAGTTTCGTCACTTCGCTCACGGTCAATCCCTCCACATGGAGTTTTCCTAAAATCGGAAAATCAATTTCTCCGTTCACATCCACACGGTAACCCTTTTCCTTTCCGGAAGCGACTCCCGAAGAAGATACATTACTTTCCGAATCAATCTGGAAGACTCCACCCTGGATGTTGAACGGGATGGCCAGTTCCGGATTCTTACAAGACACCACGATGCCCAACCGGTCGTCACGGTGCACCACCGCCTCGTGCTTCGTATCCATGGGATAACCTTCGCCCATCTGCATATCCTGCAAATAGACAAAGTTCTTGCGTGAAGCACACGAAGACAACAGCAAGGCAAACAGTAAGCTCAAAAATACAAGTTGCTTGTTCATTTCTCTCTTTTTATAATAATTGTTTTGATTTTAGTCAGACAGTTATTTTTCACAGTTATTTTCCACCGTTCCGGATGCCTTCCCGGCACACCTCCGCAGCTTCTTCTTCGGGCAGACATTCCAGTCTTCCCACCGGTACACGCTCTACTATTTGTGACAAAGTGTCATACAATCCGTCGCACAGACGCCCGTCCTGACGAATCACCGCACATCCCGGGAAAAGAGCGACAAACGCATTGACTTCCTTCAGCGGAGTAAACCGGTTGAACGGTGCCTGCACCAGCTTCACCATCCCTCCTACCGGAAAACACAGGTTCTTGTAGCAGGGTGTTTTTCCACTCCACGGTGTGCCGTAGGCCACGACTTTTCCGCCTTCCACACGCACCGTTGGATTGTCATCGTTCAGCAAGTCTGTCCCCTCAAAATGCTTCATCCACAAAGCCGAATGCGTACTTTTTCCCGTACCGCTTTTCCCTAGAAATAGATAGGCATATCCCTCCTGATATACTGTCGATGCATGAAGCGATATCGCTCCCTGCAGAAGCACCGCCTGCGAATACACGATTCTCAGCAGTGAAGTACAGACACAACTGACGTATGGATCCTCCCACTGAATATAGGCTACGGCAGAGGTAAAGTCACGGCTGGTTTTCATCACGTGCTGCGGACTTTGAGCGGTGTAATGCATACCGATGCGATACCCCTCTTTCTCCCTCCACAGACTCACATGGCCCAAGTCGTTGAAGCTTTCTTCCAGCAATGTGGTACATTCCTCCTTTTCTGGAGCCGGCCCAGACACTGCCCGCCATCTGAAAACGGGCTTGTCCCCTTTGTCTGTCTCACACCTGAATGGCAGGAACGAAGGCAGCAGTCGTTCGATGTCCGTTTCTGCCGGAACCGACACACTGAAAACGAATCCAGCCACACAGAAAAGCCATTCAGTACTCATCTCATTTGTCCCCTTACTAAGTCCATAATCGTCCAAAAGGATTCTCTTATTACAAACTTACAAGAAAATTTGACATTCTGCAAGAAAAAAAGAAAAGTTTGTAACTTTCTTTTCCATTTTTTTTGTGAAGAGCAGACTCTTTCCTCCGAATGCCAGCCGAAATTTCCTCCTCTCCACACAATTTCAGACAACGGAGTTGAATTATAATTCACTGATTTACAATATATAAATTCATCCGTCAATCCCAATTGCTCTTTCAGAAAGGCATAAAGCAGGTTGCTCCACTTGCGGATACCCGCACGGCGGTATATTTCGCAAACTTTCTCGGAATCAACTTCTTTCTCCAACACCCGGCAGGCACGCGCCATGTCGCACAACTGCCGCAAACCGATGCCCCATCCCATGGCATGTTTCATGATATGGGCATTCAGCATCAACAGGTTCAACTCCGGCGCAGGGACGCTTACCGTCCCCCCCTGATACAAGCTGACCTCACGGAAGCCGGCTGTCTCTTCCAGGCGGCGAAGGTATTTCTGTGCCCACGGATTGCAGATGTCCAGCAGGCGGACGTGGTGTTCCACTTCCACTCCCCGCCATCGATAATGCACGCTGCCGTCGGCAGCCCGCTGTACCTTCACCCCTTTCCGGGCCAGCAACTCCACTGCCCGTTCACTTTCCTGCTTGTCGGGGAAATAGAAATCAATGTCGCCGCATTCCCGCCACAAGGGCTTCTCGTAGAAGAGCGCCACCCCCTGGCCTTTCTGCAGCACCACCCGCAGTCCTTCCCGGCGGAACCAGTCCTGCAGTTCCATCACCACCCGGTTCATCAAACGGTTCTTCCGTTCAATGCCGTCGACCACTGCCACCCAGCGTACCAGCACCTTTCCCGGCGGCATCCACTCGTCGGGTAAGTAACTGATACCCTGCCACACGAGTCCTGTCACCGTCTGCCGGCGGGCCAGCAGATACACCTCCTCCCATTCCGCTTCCGACAAAGGGAAAAGCGAAAGGCCATCGGGCGTCTGCTCCCACACTCCGGCACGCAGCAACGACAGTAAAGCCGCCGGCTCCCTCCGATTCCAGAAAGCTTTTTCCTTTTCTACTGCACCAGTCCGAGCTTCTTCCATTCTTCCAGTTGCCGGTTCACATCCTTCCGTGCCTGTTCCTTTCCCACTTCATATTCCTCACACAACTTGTCGGCCAGCCCTTCCACATCCAGTGCCTGTTCGCCCAGCCACTGCCATATCCGTGCTGCCGTCTCATTCAGTTCAAACACTTTCGTCATGTTCACACTTCCGTGGCAAGTATCCACAATCATATACTGACTGCCAATCTTGCGCAACTGCAAGTCCGGTTTCGGTCTCATTGTCTCCATCTTGTTTTTTGTAATCAAATTAATTCATACTATCTTTCAGAATTTCTTTCCCAGCAAAATATATGCCACCGTCAGAAAGATAATCTTCAAATCCAGCCACAACGAACGCGTAGCCAAATACTTCAAGTCCATCCGCAAGCGTTCCAGCATTTTTTCCATAGTATCCGTATAGCCGTTGTAAAGCGTAGCCGGCGAAAACAATCCCGGTCGCAGCTGATACAACATCTCATAATCCGGATTGATGGCCCGAATCTGGTCTACGAAATATTTTCGTTCCGGGCGCGGCCCTACAAAGCTCATTTCGCCCTTCAGCACGTTCCACAACTGCGGAAGCTCGTCCAGGTGGTGTTCACGCAGGAAACGTCCCACCCGCGTCAGCCGGTCGTCCTCCTTCTGGCAAAGTTTCGGAATCCCGTCTGCTTCCGACGTCACCTTCATCGAACGGAATTTATACAGCATAAACGTCTTTCCGCGATAACCCACCCGTTCCTGCTTGAAAATGGCAGGTCCATGGTCTTCCAGCTTGATCAACGCCCCGATAACCAATATCACAGGAGAAAAGACAAACAGTCCCATCAGACTCAGCGTCACGTCAAATCCCCTTTTTACCCAACAAGCTACCGGCGACATTGCATCCTTGTAGCCCCCTTTCTTTTCAGTCGCATGGTCATTCGATAATAACATAGCTCTCACTTCTTCATTGCTCATAGTAATTCAAATAAATCTTCAAACAGTTTTCTATCATCTTTTCTTTCGTAAAGTGTTCCTGATAGCGTTTGAATGCCCCTTCCGCAAATGCTTTGTACCGACTTCCTTCGCCGGTCACCTTCCGGATGGCCTCGGCCAGTGCCCTTGCATCTTCCGGTTCCACGTTGATGCCCGACACTCCGTCCCGGTTTACCCACGACACTCCCGACTGAGGAATCTTCGTAGCCACCACCGGCTTGCCGCACGACATGGCCTCAATCTGCACAATGGCAAAAGCCTCGGTTTTCTGCACGCTGCTCAAGCAAAACACCTCGCAAGCTCCATAATATAAAGGAAGATCTTCTTCACTAACCCTTCCCAAAAGCTCTACCTTTCCCCGTAGTCCGAGATGCTCGATCTCAGCCTCCAGTGTGTCCTTCAACGGTCCTGTTCCCCCAATCAACACCACATAGTCATCGCCCAGGTAACGGGCCGCTTCCACCAAATACTTGTATCCCTTGTAAGGAACCAGTCTTCCCAGCGAAAACACGATTTTCTTTCCTGCGTACCGTTGTTTCATCGCTTCCACTCCTTCTTCCGAGGGGCATATCCGCTCCACTCCGATGGGCAAAGCCACCGTTTTGGTCTGCACCCCCTTCAAGAAGGGAGATTCTGCCAGATATACCGGGGTAGTCCCCACAATCCGGTCCGCTCTTGCAATCAGCCACTGCTGCAACGGCTTGTAGAGTTGCAGCAGAAAACGCTGTTTCTGGATGTCGCTGTGCCAGTGCAGGACAACCTTTCCTTTGTAGCCGGAAAGAAACAACGCCAGCGCCGCCATCGGGTCCGGATGATGCACGTGGATAATGTCGTATCCGCGGCATATCTTCCGCAATTTGAAAATCATGGCCGGTGAAATCATCGTAGCCGCCGCTTTCAGCAACGTCTTGCAGCACATCAGCGTGGCATGTCCGTTGACTTGCGTCACACTGTCTTCCCCTTCCCAGGCCGCGCACAGCATGTCGCAGTCCACTCCGCGTTCCGACAGTCCTACCATCAAATCATACATCACTTTTTCCACCCCACCTCTCACCGGGTAAAACTTACCTAATTGTAGAATTTTCAGTTCTTTGTTCTTCATACCAACCTTTTTGTCATATCATCCTTTTCGGATTTTCCTTTCATATAAATCCAGGTAATCCAAGTATCGGTCTTCTTTCCGGAAATGCTTCAACGCATATTCCCGGCACGGTGCCTGATAAAACGCCTTTCCCCGCCGGGCTATGGCGCGGGCCGCTTCCAGCAGCCCCCTCACGTCACCTTGTTCCACGATGCACCCCGTCTCCACGGTCACCGCTTCCACGCTTCCCCCTGTGCGATACGTCACCACCGGTGTGCCACAGGCAATCGCCTCCAGGTTCACCGTCGGATAATTATCCTGCCAGGTAGGATTGACAAAAGCCTCAGCCGCCGCATACAGCTCTGCCAGCTGACGAATATTCTCCGTCCGTGCTATTCCTACGACGTTTCCCGGCAAAAGCTTCCGCTCCTCCGGTTTCACGCCCACCAGCACAATCACTTCTTCCTCATTCAGCATGTCGGCCATCTGAATAAAGTCGTACAACCCCTTTTCACGGCTCCAGATGCTGGCCACTCCCAAAAAGATGCGCTTCCCTTCCAGCTGATACCGGCGACGGACTTCCCCGGCGTCGTACACCTGGAACACATCCGTATTGATTCCGTTGTGAATCACCTGAAAAGGATACTCCTTCAGGAACGACTGCTGCATCTCCCCCTTAATCCATTCCGAAACCGGCACGATGGTAAGCTGGTCCTTTCCCAGCCGCGTAAAAGCCTCCCGCTTGTCGGCAAAGTTCCGCCGCGAACGGTCGAACAGCCAGCTAGCCGGAAACTCCTTCTTCTGCGGACAGTCGTGACAGCCCGTTTTCCATCGGTCACATCTCGCAAATGAATAATAATAACAATGCCCTGTATACAGCCAGCAGTCGTGCACCGTCCAGATTACCGGAACGCCGCTCCCGGCCAGGTAATCGAACAAAATCGGATAATTCAGAAAATACCCATGAATGTTGTGAATATGCACCACATCCGGTTGAATTTCCTCCATCCTTTTCACAAACTGCCGCGTAGCCCCTTTCGATGCCAGCCCGTGACGGTCGAACAAACGGGTTTCCACTCCATGCCAGAGCGTACTCCACTTGTTGCCCACCGGCACAATCTCCGACTGACACTCCCGGATGCCGTCGCGTCCCTTGCTGTAAGCCATATACGTCTTCCAGCCATGCCGGGCAGCCAATTCCCCAATTTCCTGCATGATGCGGCCTGTCGATGTATTCTGCCGCAACACCGGATTTATCTGTAATAGTTTCTTCATTTTTTTGTCAGTTCTTCGAACAGGCGCAGCCACCGGGCCATTACCGCCTGTTCCGAATACGTATCTACCACCGCTTTTGCATTCTCCGAAAGCATTTTCCGGTAATCGTCATCCGCCATCACTTCCATCATGGCATCTGCCAATCCGTCCACATCCCCGTTGTGCACCAACAGTCCGTTTTCCCCCTGACGGATGATATCCTTCGGTCCGCATTTAAAGTCAAACGACACCACCGGCAATCCACAAGCCATCGCTTCAATCATCACCATCGGAAACCCTTCGTAGTTCGAACTCATCACCAGCAGGTCACTCTTCACATATTCCTCACCAATCTGTTTTGTAGGACGATTGATTCGTACGGTGGATTGTACACCTGCCTTATTTATCATCTGCTGAAGCATCTCCTGCCATTCCCCCTGTCCGAAAATATCCAGTGTCCAGTCCTTGAACCGCCCCGTAGACTGCACCCTCTGCCAGGCCTGAATCAGTCGGTCGAACCCCTTCTGGTAATCCAACCGTCCCACCGCAATGACCCGTTTGTTTTCCACGTCAGAATAACGGTCGCTCACGTGCATGGCCGCATTGGGAATCACCTCGATATTCCGCAGGTTTCCCCAGTAACCCCTGTCCTCATTGGTCAGCACCACAAACTTGTCAAACCGACGGACAATCCGTTCATCCTGCCGGGTACGCCAGCGGTCAATCCAACCAATAATGCCACTACGTCCATACTGCAAACGAAAATATTTGTTGAAGTGCAATTCCAGTACCTTCTTGCTGCCATCCTTTATTTCCGGAATAAAAGACGACTCCGACGGATAAAGCGACACCACGATGTCCGGTCTTTCCCTTTCCAGCAAGGCCGTCAGTTTCCGTTTGTGCTCCTTCCTCTTACGGAGGTATCCCACAATTTTCTTCCAGGTCCCCTTGTCGTTGTCCTCCGAATAGTTGATACCCAAATCCGTCATCCGCACCTTTTCCGGAAACGGATAAAAAGGAGGACGCTGATGCTGGTCGGTAGTCACCACAGAAACCTCCCATCCCGGAAACTGGGAGAGGTACGTTACCTTATTTAAAAGTACACGTTCCATTCCGCCAGGGTTGTATGTGGAGTGAGTGCAATAAATGATTTTCATGATGCTACTAATTCTTTATCTTCTTCGTTCTCTGCTGCAGCTAAACACAAAAAAGGAGCAAAAACAAGGAATATATCGGTTGAAACTTTAAACCATACAATAAAATTCAATATTATAATTACAAAAAAGAGACTACGGTATGATGCAAAACAATTCATACAAACCTTCCCAGCCTTAAACATAAACAGACTGAAGGCACCCAATCCCAAAACACCAAAATAATAAATAAACCGCAAATAACCCACATCCGTGTTTTGATAAAATCCATGCCACGTAGGTCCAGTATAGTAAGGCTCCGCTTCATTCGGATTGTCAAAGTAACCGTCTCCAATAATCCAAGTTTTCAGATTATCTGGAAACACATACATGTTTTTAAGAATTTCGTTGGAATGTACCTCCCATTTGCCCTGTTCCACCAAACTGAAGAATCCCTCAAATCCGAAACGAAGATTATCATGAAAAACTGGATTCGTATAATATCCATATATGCTTACGATAACCGCGACCGACAACACGCCCAAAAACCAACCCAATACACGTACCGTACATGCATCTAACTGGAAGGTATAAATTCGGGAAAGATAAAACAAATAAGCCAAAGCACAAAGAGCACCAATGGAAGTCGTACGCGAAATCATGCTTCCGATTACCGTAATCACGATAAAGGCACCCATATATAGAGCTAAATATTTCTTCTTCTCAGTATCAGCAATTTTCATCATCAAACAAACTATTATCACCAAAATAGCCGAGAATCGAGACCCAGCGACATCCAAACTGGCACCAATACCATACATTCGGTCTTCCAGTTTTCCCATAAATCCAGTACTACCTAAGAAACTGTCTACAAAATCTTTCAAGGGAGGATATTGAGTCATGGAAAAAGCAATCAAGCACTGAACCACACATACCACAATCAAATAATTACATATCAGCTCCACAGTAACGCATCCATGAAATCTTTTGAAAACTTGGACAACTACGTAAGCACCTGATAACCACACCCACATAGATATGATATAAGAAGCATAAGTATAATCATAAGTATTATTCCATATTACGGAAAAAAAGCCAATTAACGACACCACTCCAGCCATTATAGACAGATTAAAGAAATCCTTACTTATCAAAGACCGGCCTTGCCGTGCCAATTGAACAATCAATAAAATTAGTCCTACTCCAGCCATTACCATCTTGGTATTTGCCCCCGGTAAAAAGGAAAACTCAAATGGGAAAAAATAAAAACTAGTCATGATGGTAAGTACTACCATGCCAACCAACCGCAATATCCACATAATTTTTATCGATAAATCAATCCATATATTACTTTATGTACACACTTATAGTATAACCATATAGCCCAAAACTGTTGTTTCCAAGCCAACCATTGCAAACAACGACTGCGTAACGACAGACGCTTATTTAGCAGAATATACGGATTGGCTTCAGGATACCAAGACTGCCATAGTTTATATTTGGAAAAGTCATCTGTAATCAAAAATGGGAACTTCACATCCAGTTGGAAGAAGGCCATTTCTTTCTTTAATTGCTCTCCAAATATTCCCTGTAAATCTCTTAATAAGATTGATACGTTGTGTTGAAGTTCCTCCAAATGTCGATTGGAATAGGTCTTGCTGAAAGCTCCTGTATTGAGTTGTACATAGTGGTAAAAAGCTTTCGGCAAGTAAGTCACTTTAGAAGCACGGGCAAAAAGACGCATGATAGTCATATCCTCTCCCATCCCATAACCAGCTGGAAACTCTATCCTATTTTCCATATACAATGACCGGCGGATAAGTTTATTCCAAACATTGAACTTCATTACTCCGCTTAACATTCCCTTCAGAGCATCCATAGGCGTCAAATATTCTGGTTGCTTCATGTATCGTTCATTCTTAGCAAACGACAGCCACCAATCACACCACACGATATCCGCATTCGTTTCCATTGCCTTATGGTAGAGCTGTTCAAGCATATCTGCCTCTACAAAATCATCACTGTCGCAATGGAAAATATATTCTCCTTGAGCTACGGCAAGACCTGTGTTGCGAGCAGCTGGCAACCCTTTATTCTCAGTATGGGTCAGAACTTTTACGTAGTTACTACGTTCCGGATATTTAGTAATTACTTTACGTAATACTGCAATACTGTTATCTGGTGAAGCATCATCTACAAAAATATACTCCACATCCGTCAATGTCTGCTCCATCAATGATTGGACGCAACGAGCTACAAAAGATTCAACTTTATATATCGGAATGATGACAGATACCTTATATAATTCTTTTACCATAAACGAAATAGCGAACTAAAATCTTTATACGTTTCCAAAGAGATAACTGATCAAAAATATTCAAACGATGATAAAAAAAATCGAAATAAAATTTTTCATCAAAGATAGGTGACTTCCGATAATATTCCCACCAAAAATCAAAATTGATACAATATCCTTTCCAAGGCTTCTGCCCATTGTAATGAATAATCCCTTGTTTTAAAGCTTTATCTATATCACTTTGATTCCATAATTTCAAAATAGACTCATTATTATAAATTGAGGCTTGAACAATAAATGTTGATAAACAAAATTCTGGAGATAAATATTGTATTTTTTCTTTACACACAATATTCAAGATGTCCATATCTTGAAATTTATAATCATTTTTAGCCTGCTCTTTAAATAAAGGAATTAAATCATCTTCTTTTATTTTCTTTGAGTTTATGATTAGATTACCGGAATAAATAATCTTTTCCGGATCTAAATGCAGTTTTTCAATATAATAGCGTTTATAGTCAGGTACTAAATAAGACAAAGAGTTAACTCCCGCTACGTAGTAATTTGCTAAATCCGTATTTGCATAGATAGTAGATAAATCCGAACGAAATATTACATCCACATCAGAATAAATAATTTTATCGTATTCGGGTATTAATTCCGGAATCAACAACCGATAATAGGCAGGGGTCGTGATTCCTCGAATTTCAAAAGCAGAGTCAAAGGTCTCATCAACCTGCCGATATTGAACACGACAATTTTTATAATACTGCGAAATCCGATTCAAACCTTCTTTTTTTAATACAATGTTAGATGAATGTAAGATGAAGATATCATAAAAAGTATCTTCTTGGGCATTCATCAACAATGAAGAAATGCAAACACAGGCTGGTAAACTCAGATTATTATCGAAAGCAAAAACAATGGGAATCGTATGCATATCAAATCATTTTCTTTATTAACGGAAGTTTCTTATATTCTTCACTTCTAATAAAACCAACAGCCTCTTTTATCGCCCTATATTTTAATTTCAGAATATCAAAATTACATTTTAAAGTTGATATAAATAAGGTAAAACCTAAGGTATACCCTATACAAATCATACTCCAAATTCTACTAAAAAAATTTTTGTCAGGCTGATAGATGAAGCGATACCAAAAAATGGTCTTAAAATAGAAATCAGAATAAATCAATCTCTTCTCTTTTTCTTCATTCAGCATAGTTGATCCAGCATCAAGATGTTTAATTCCGCAATGAAACCATGTCAATAATTTTAGTCCTAAGAAATACATCTTATAGTACATAACTTGATCCTCGCCTACAGGATATTTCATTTGATCCATCCAGAGTTCTTCCTCAAAATGAATTTTTAAGAATTCTCTTTTTCGACATAAGAAACAAGCACCTGCATTTGTCTGCGACCAATAAACACCTGATTTAGGATGGTTGTTATAGGAATAGCCGGAGTTTCGCATTACTTTATATCCCCATTTACCGTCATTCCTTCTTGGTATCATCCTACCGGACAGTAACATCAGGCATTTTCCTAAGAAGGGACGTTCTGCATTTGGGAATACATCGGGAGATATAATATCTGCATGATTCCTTTCTAAGAAAAAGAACATTTTTTCTACAAAATCATCAGGTAAAAATAGATCATCATCCAAGAATAGAATAAATTCTGTGTCTACTTCATGATAGGGTAGAGCACGTTGTGCGACCATACCTTTTTTGACATAGATATATTGCTCTTTTCCAATGGTTTCTTTAGGAATCACATAACCTTCAGCAATATAGACTAAGATTTTAGATGGCTGAAGAGTTTGCCGATTCAAAGAGTCTAACAAGGTCTGATATTTCTTTCCGGCAGTACCCAAGGTGCGAATAACAGCTGTATATTCCATAGTTTTTATCTCCCTATAATTTTACGTAAATACAATATACCCAACAAAGGCCAACGCAAATAATGAGTTAACATCCACATAAAGATTTTTATTTTTCTGTTACAAAATGATACTGGACAAGACATAATATATTTATGCGATTGAGGATAAATATTCATAAATTCATTATGTTGATGAGAATTCAATACCAAATCCTGTTTATTTTTCAAAATTCGCCAAGACATTTCTCTTTGGTAATTTGTCAGTACACCTTTACTTGCAAAGTAAACTTCCAAAGTCTTTTTCGCTAAACATAATCTTTCAAGTTTTAAGTTTAGCACGAAGGTATGGGAAAGAGCCATGCTAGTCAATACGCCAATTTTGGAAGTTTACACTTGCAAAGAAATCTATTGTATCTAAATACGCCTTTCTCTCATCATTCGCGGTCTTATTATTCATATTATGCATGACAGAAGAACTATTCGTTCGATCATAATAATAAAGTGCATCATTTACTTTTACTATTTTGTTAGCATAAAATAAAATGCGGACAGCTAAATAGAAATCTTCACAATATGTAAGTCTTCCAGGATATAAAAGATTATGAGTAATTAATAGTTCACGCTTTTTATAAGCATATTGCATAAAATGCTCCATCCTTGTGAAAGAAATTGTTTCAGAAAGATCGTTTTATCTTCATGCTCGTTTAAAGTATGATAATATTCATTGTATGAAGAATACGCCATAAAGATGTCGCAATATGCAACATCTGCCTTTTCTTTTATAGCTCTTTCATATAATGACTTATACATATTGGGAACTACGTAATCATCACTATCACAATAGGCTACAAAATTACCGGTAGCTATTTGCAAACCATCATTACGAGCAATACTTTGTCCTAAATTTGAACTGTGACGAATAATCTGTACCTGAGAGATTCTCTGCGGATAATGGGATAGAGTTTCTTGCAGTATTTGTATAGAATCATCGGGAGATGCATCATCCACGAAGATAAATTCCATATCATCCAATGTCTGCTCAAATAGTGAACATGAGCATCGCTTAATATAGTTGGCCACATTATAAACTGGGATAATAACACTAATTTTAGGCATAATGAATTTTATTTCTTAGAAGCTAGAACACGAATGAAATCATAAAATTTATAAAGATGAGCTTTTAGTAAAGTAATTAGTATCTGTTCTTTAAGAGAGCCTGACTGAATGTACTTGATATAATAAATCCAATTCGACTCTTTTAAAATTGACAATCTTTTTTGCTTTTGCACTTTATTATGGTATAATGCACTTAGAATACGCCGTTGATAAGAAGCGATCAACCAGTTCAAGTTATTTAGAGCTGTAGGATCTTTAATCGATTTTTGAAAAATCATAGATTCTACAATTGATCGAATTTGATTGTAAGCAAGGATCTCAGATGCTAATAAATTGACACGTTTTGTTAGTGAGCCTGCAACATAAGCAAAATAGTTATAATCTGTATCATGGGATATGTAAATCTTATTTGAGTAGAGCATATAAGAATATAGAAATACCGCATCTTCCCCAATATGCATACCTTCACAGAAACGTAGATGATATTCTTCAATTATATTTCTTTTATACAGCTTGCTCCAAGGCGAAGTATGCCAGTGCATATCATTCTCTATAAACATAGACTCAAAATTCGCATCGTCTACTAATTTAGCTGGATATGATTCTTTTTGAATAATATCATCACCATTGTAAATCTCTGCGTAAGAGATAACTAAATCAACTTGCTTTTGAGAATGTTCTAATAAATGAGCCAAATACAATTTCTTTATAAAATCATCAGCATCTACAAATGTAATCCATTCGCCTTTAGCATGATCAAGTCCTATATTACGAGCGGAACTAACACCACCGTTTTTTTTATGAAAGACCTGTATTCTTTGATCTTTTACAGCATATCTATCGCATATTTCTCCAGATTTATCACTACTTCCGTCATCTATCAGTAATAATTCCCAATCATGAAAGGTCTGACTCAAAATACTGTCAATACATCTACTAAGGGTGTCTTCTGAATTGTAAACTGGAATGATAATAGTAATCATGACTAAAATGATTTGTGTATTAAGATGCTAAATACATATTTTGCAATTCCATAAGGAGATAACATCTTATCATAAAAAGTTTTTATTTCATCTGAAGAAAAAGAGTTTAGTAACTGACTATTATTTATAATATTGGATAAATCATTCCAATTATTTATGATAATACATGGGGCATTCTTATAACAGGGGACTTTAGGTAGTTTTTCTGTAATAACAATACAGCCTTGTCGCATTGCTTCATAGAGTCTAAAACATTCAGTAGAGTGAAATCCTTTAGGTGATAATACAATCTTACTATTTTGTAAGAAATAAGCATATTTATTATAATTGTCTCCATTATTAAAACCACTATAAAACTTTATATAAGCATTATCGTATAAATATGAGATATCAAAAGATTTATCTCTAAAACAGAATTCATATAGTTTATCACCTCCTCTCAAATTATTTCTTAGCAAGAAATTATCTAAGTGTGCTAATAGTGAGGCCTTTTTATTCAATGCAATATAAAAAGGAACTCTATTTTTATTTAAGTTTCCACAAAAATATATGCTATATTTCCTTTTACAGAATGGTAATATTGGTAATTCCGGAACATCATCAATCGTTAATAATGGGAAGTGATATAATCCAGGCCTAAATATATTTATTCCATTTTTTATATCTTGTGCATCTTTATTTTTTAGATGTACTTTAAAAACATAAGCAAATCTAGAAAAGACGGCTTCAGAAGGAATATACCCTTCTTCATCTCCAATCCAAAATAGCACATTGTTTTTCTCTTTTAAACAGTTTGAAGTCTCATTTAATAGGACAACTTCTTCTTCAATACCTCCCCAAAAAATATAAAATTGAAAGTTCCCACTATGTCGCAATAGAGAATTTAATTCTTTACAAAAGATTTTTAAAGATTTCAATTCCAATAAATTCTCATATTTATACGAAGGAGCAACAATTATAGTTGCATTTGATATATCTTCTAGCCTGTAAATCATGGAATTCTAGTTTATAAATTACATTTATATATTAATCTTTTTAATAACGTAAAAACGTCTGTTTTATTAATAGTAATTTCCAATTAGTATAAGTTTGACAAAGAATACTAGAAATACATTTATCAATATATTCTTCAGCATTATAAATAGGCACTATTTTCGATACTAAAGACATAATTCATTTAAAATATCTAATGATTTCTTTTTTAATTCCTCATAGTTCACATTAACAGAACCATAATCAATCTTCTTAGCCAAATAAGGTTTATCCACAAATACCAAATGTTCAGGTATTTGAAGATTTTCTAGCAAAAATAAAGCTCGTTCATCCGTATTGGCATTAACAGAAACTGTATTAAATTGTTTGCTAAATAATATAGAAAGGACTGTTCCATGAAATGAGGATGTTATGATATATGATGCATCTTTAAAATATTCCAATAAACATTCAACAGATAATGTCTGCTTTATTAATTTATTATTCAAAGATTCACGTACTGTTACAACATCTATCATTTGTAATTTCTTCTCATTCGCCACTTTCGTAGCATATTCAACAATCTCATCATTACGCCCTATTTGAAACAATAATAGATAAGAAGAATGAGATATAGTTTTTTGTTTACTAAGTAATCGCTCTAAAACATTTCTCCCAGCTAATAAAACAGGATCTAATACAACTTCCGACGTAAATAAAGCACTCTGATTTAAATAATCGGCTAGTGATTTTTCTCGCACAAGAACTTTATCAAAACATCTAAGTCTGGATAAAAAATAATTTACATCTTCACCAGCAAAATTTGATACACTTCCTGCACTTGCTGCATAAGCAATAAGCTTTTTCCCTTTTGCAGCAGGGAAGTCACCCAAATACACTTTATCAAATCCACATGTAATTTTAGGATTCCAAATCTGATCGCTACCAAAGACAAAAGCATCAAAATCATTTGATTCATCATTCAAATCCAAATGATAAAGATTTAAACGAGCATGTATAAACTTTGAAAAATTTCTATGACGCTTCCATCGAATAGGAGCAACCAAACAAGCCCTTACAAAACCTTTACATTTTTCTAAAAAAGAATTATAAATATCAGAACTATAAGCAAATGTTTTATATGATTCTACAAGATATTTAGGACGATAATCTATAACAAAAACATCATGCCCCATATCTTTTAGGACCTCCTGTAAGCAATAAGTCTGCAATACGGCTCCATAATTTGCTGCGCAGTAGAATGTGAATATACCGATTTTCATAATTTAATTCAGTAGCTTAATTTACCCCCCTCTTTATAACCCACGATTTTAATGTAGAAATCATCTTAAACATTAATTACCTCCGTAATATGCCTCTAATGAAACTCACATTTTTTTCTCCAAGAATATTTTTAGCCATTCCCTTGACAACTGAAGCTATTCCTTCATTGGTACCATTTATTGTCCGTATTAATCTCAACACATCCGCATCATCTGTTTTTTGAACAAACACTTCAAAAATAATTGACCGATCAGAAACAGGCATAAGAAACTTTTGATATACCTTTTCAAATTCATTTTTATCAGAAGCAGAAAGATAGATATAGCCCAATGATTCAGCAATCGATTTTACCAAAGTCAATGATTGGTTTCCATTATGCCATGCCGCCGAGATATATTTATCAGTATCATCTCCAAATTTAGATGCTGAGTGCTTATAGGTATGGAATTCAACCCCTCGTCCATTATTAATCACCATAATTCTTAGATTATTCCCTATATTCCTATTTCCCAGCGAATTAACATCATAAAAGAAGGCTAAATCACCCAATATCAAATAATAAGGTTTTGAAGAATCAACCAATGATGCTCCTATCATAGTAGATAAAGCCCCATCTATACCAAATCCTCCTACATTACAATAAGAAAGAATATTTTTATCTATTTCAAAAAAATTCCAAGCGCGTAAAGTATTTAAAATTCCTAAATGTAATACCGAATTAGTGGGTAATAGTTTATTTATACGTGATGCAATCCAAATATTAGAAAATGGAAGTTCAGGTAAATGTTTCAACAAATTATCATTATACTGCAAAAAATCGTGAAGTGGATTACTGAAAGAATTAGTTTCTAATATTTCATTATAAGAATTGAAGAAATCTTCTTCTTTCATCACAAAAACATTAGTCAATTTTCTGAATTTATCTTTCATTCTACCATCTTTGTCGATGCGCCATACTTCCTTAGCATTGATTACATTCATTGTATAATAATCTCCACTAATCCCCCCTATATGTATTAACACATCACATTCAAATAAACTTATATCTAATGGCTTCTCCTGAGTAGCAACTAATGCTGATAAAAAACGATATTTCCCTTTATAATTACTAGTTTGGTCACAAAGGGCAACCGTATTATACCGTTCACAAAAAGTATCTATTGATTGCTCTTCTTGCACAGTCCATTTCTTATGAGAACCAATAAATAATAAAATCTTTTTACCAACTAATGAAGGATATTCCATGCCTCTTTCTATTCTTCTAACTTTTCTTACGAATGGTAAGTTTTCTATAGAATAATCCATACATCCTCTCGTAATAAGATTTAAATGCACAGGACCACCCTCATTATATACAAGGTCAGAAATGGCATTATTCACTTTTATTGTACAATCCCACTCATCATCTTCGTCTTTTATTGTCTCAATACAATAACTAGATACAACAGTATCAGCGGGTGGCTCATTCCTATTTGTGCATTGCGGATAAAGATGTCCTATCCTATTAGTATCCATAGAAGACGTTATTGCCAATATAGGCAAATGACGATAATAAGCTTCTGTAAGTCCAGGCATATAATTACGAGAAGACGTCGCACCTGTACAACTAAGCACAATAGGTTCTCCCGATTCCGCAGCCATTCCACATGCCATATAAGCTGCCGAACGTTCATCTACACAAGAATACATTTGAAAATAGGAATCATATTGCATACTTGCAACAAGAGATTCATTTGTTGCACCAGGAGATACAATAACCTTTCTTATCCCATTTTCCTTTAATAAAGCTAGAACGATTTGAACATTCCTTTCAGAAGTATAATGAAAATCCATAAATTTAACTTTGTTGAGACAAAAAAATAACTTTTAAATTACGCTCTTGACAAAATAGCGCTATCCTCTCCTTAAGAGATATTTCTTTTTTATCAAGGAAAAACCGTTTACCATCAAATTTCTTAAAATAAAACAAAATAGGAAGTCTTCTTATCAAAGACGAATTTACTCCTAAACGCATTTTAACTACTCTATGAAAATCTCTAATATCAAATATTGAAACACTCATATCCTCTTTCATATTTGAAACAATATAAACCTTTCCATTTCCATCTTCACGTAAATAACTAAAATTATGTATAAGAAATAAATATGAGGCAAATAAACTTCTCCTATTATGTGTAAACTGTAATACCGTGTTTCCTTCAATTTTGTTTCTATCATCAGATAATAACGGAAGCCCTATCACTATCGCATCAAAATTTCTTCGTGAATCATTCATAAAATCAATACTATCACTATTAGTTCGTTTTATACTATCTTTTAATTTTATGTTAAGAAGATACAATATGAGTACAAATAGAACAACCAATAACATAATAACAAAATATAATGGTTCATTCATAAAATATAAACAACATAAAAAAAGAAGAAAAAACAGAATTCTTTTCATATTCCAGGACAACAAACGGATTCAACAAAAATCTTATAATTAATATCCAAATTATTAATAGCAGTAATATCTTTTACTGTAAGAGCAAAATCAAAAATCTGAGTATTTTCTTTAACCCTAGATGTCTTCGTTGTCATAAAAACAGGAGTTACTCCCGTATCTATATGCCAACGAAGTATTACTTGCCCAATAGTCTTATTATATTTTTCTGCTATATCCCTTAAGACTCTAGACTCATATAATCTTTTATCCATCCGACAAACGGGTGAATAAGCTTGAATCATAATATTTTTTGAATGAAAATAATCTACATCCTTTAAACAGACTCTTAAAGGATGTCTTTCTATCTGAACAACATCTGGTAATATTCCAGTTTTATCCATAAGAAATTCCACATGACGTTCTCGCACATTGCTTAGCCCAATATATTTGACTTTTCCACATTCTTTCAGTTTTGAAAAAGTATTCCATGTTTCTTCTAAATAATCAGGAAATGGCCAATGTATCAACAACACATCAAGGTATTCTGTCCTCAGTTTTTGTAAGCTCAAATCCACATAACTGGATATATATCCCTTAGATTCCTCCATCTGCCACCCATCAATCTTATCTTGAATAAATATATTTTCTCTACACAAATGTTTCGTAGCAATAAGTCTATTCAATGAGAGACCTAATATCTCTTCAGTCTGATAACTTGGTGAAGTATCAAAAGCAGTTATTCCATATTCATAAGCCGCATTAACAACCGGATATAAATCTTCTTCTTTATAGAACTGAAATGTTCCCAATATCATCGCTGGTATTGCCATTATAACTTAAATCTTATTTTCTGAATATACGATTGTAATATTTCTTTCTCATTGACAGTCATACCAAAAAAATATATACTCACAATTGTAAAAAAGAAACTAATTAGTACTATGAGAACAGACTTTAAAATAGAAGCAGGAATAAGTAAATACAATATCAATGGTAAGATTCCAGAAATTACTACAACTTTAAAATCTTTTACAAGAGCATTCTCCCAAAAATATTTTATTTGAAGTTTAATCATTCCTCTAAGCAAAAATAATCGAGCAACTAATTGTGCTACAAATACACAAAGATGGATAATATATGCTGTTTCAACAGGAAAACCACACTTATATGCAAAATATGACAATGGGAAAATACACAGGCCCAACCCTCCAACAATAATTTGATAACGCTTTATATTACCCGTTGCTAACATAGAGGTAACTAAAGTATTAGAAATGACAGATATTAACGACACGCACAATGTAAGTCGCAAAAAAATTGGAGCATCATCCGGAACTGTTTTCAACCAAATGTGTAGAATAGCATCAGTCTCCAATAAAATAGGTAAAGCAAAAAACCAAGTAAGAAAAAACGAATACTTTGAACCTAAACATATTAGAGCATGCATATAAGATAAATCCTCTGAAGCATAAGATTTAGTAATTTGTGGATTAATTGCCGTCGTAAAATTATTTACAAATTGCTGGACTGCAGCATCTACCTGATTCGCAATACCACGTGCAGCATTTAATGCAACTCCAAAAAAAACATTTATAAGAATATTTACACCTTGCGTCATTAATAAAGATGAACCGGCCCCTAAAAAATTCCATCCGGCAAATCCGGTCATCTCTTTCAGTAAAGGCTTGTCGAGAACCAATTTAAAACGACACTCTTCGAAAGACTTCCGGCAGTAATAAAAATAGAATAATTGAAATAAAACTCCTTTTAAAACTAACAACCCGGCATATAGTATCAGTTTATCCGCAAGTACGCCTCCATAGGCAATGAACAACACAATACACAACTGCAAAATGGAATCACCGATTCCTACAAAAGCGAAAATCCCCATCCGCTCATGTGACACGATAGATGCATTGTAAGGAACACTGAATAGTCCCAACAAGAATGAGAATATGGAAAATTGAAAAACCCAATTGGCTGCTACCATCCGGTCGGCAGGAATATTCATCTGATAATTCAGGAACCAGACTCCTATTGTTTCCGATAATACAAAAACGACGAAAGCCAACAGCGCATGTACACACAAAGCCGAAGAAAAGACCTTCTTCAACCGTTCCAAATCATTTCGTCCCAGTTCAAAAGTCAAGAAGCGACTCACTGCAGCAGAAAGTGATCCCGACAACAAAGAGAACATCGCCACCACGCCCCCTACTACATTGTATATACCGTAATCTTCCACACCCAATGCCTGCAGCACCACACGGGAAGTATACAGTGATACCAGCATGCCAAACAACATGCGGACATACAGCATCAGGGTGTTCTTGGCAATCCGCTTTGTATTTTCTTTTTGAGACAACTCCATCTTTTCTTACTCTTCCATCGGCAAAAACGAATAGCGAAGCACCAGCGACTGGCGCTCTGCTGCAATAAAACACATCAAATCTTCCGGCACATTGGCATGCGCAGCAATCTCTCCCAATATCCGGTCAGCTTCCGCACACACTGCCGTCATCTCCTTCAGGTTTCCGGCGGCCAGACTGCCGTATGCAGACTGAAAACGGGAACCAATCTCTTCGAGGATGAAAAGTACAATCTCCGTGGCCTCAGCAAACTGTTCCTTCCGAAGAAGCAAGCGCGACTTTTCCAGCCACTGATCAAGACTGCTGGCTATGGAAATCACATCCAGACGGTTCTCGGGAGAGAAAAAACACTTGTCTATCTCCTGCTGCACGACCGTCAGGTTCGCGTCGAGCGACCCGCTTTCCTCACGCAACTGAACCCTGCGCTGGCGGATGTACTCGTCCACGTCTTCGAAGGTTTCCTTCGACACGCCACCGATGGCTACCGTCATGCCGCCAAGGGTGGTCACAAAACATTTGTCGCGGGAGATACGTACCTGATAGCCTTCCATGCCGGCCAGTACACCCGAGGTCATCTTGACCAGCGTATGCCCCTCTGCATAGTAGTCGAAGGAATGAGGCATGAAACGAATGCGGTGGGAATCAAGCTGGGACACCTGTATGAACGACTGCATGACACGGTCGGAAATTACGGCCACCGTCTTCGTGCTGCAATCTTTCACCAAATGCAGACCGATGAAACGGCTGTTCAGGAAAGACTGTATCTTCAGGATATCCCCCTGCACGAATATCAGGCCGGTAATGGTGGGTACTTCCTTGCTCTCCACATGCGATTTACCCCGCTTGTATATAATGGTACGGTGAATAAATGTACGAAATTGTTCCCTTAGAATCTTGTCTACCACATCGACTTTTGAGTAGTAAACGAACAGATAGCACCAGGAAGAGTTTTCTACAGCGCGTTTTTCTAGTTCCGGACCAAATAGATTTAATCCGTTATCAAGATTGCCTCCCCCGGCTTTAGAAGGAACGTCTGAACTATACAGTGACATCGATATTGCTTCTAATTTATGTTGGTCTGGCGTACGTTCTCACTTGGTGAGTTGCATGCCATTTGCTGTTTTTCATGCGCTAAGGCATCGCCTTTATTTTTCATAGATAAAAAAGTTTAAACGAGTTAAACTATCTTATTTTCTTCATCTTTTCCCCATGAATATGCGTTTTCATAGGAATGAATCTAGATACAAAGATAATCAAAGAAACAATACCACAAAACTCTTTTCAGGCAAAATTGTGTTCTTCCAACTAGTGAAACTAATACAAATTTGCTAATACGTCAAACAACTTTTTTTAATGGATTGATTTTCAAAAGGAAGAGAAAAACATAAAATAATCAAAAAAAAGAGGCATATTTCATTCATGTAAAACAGAATTTATCTTTTTTCTTGCAGATATCACAAATTCGGTATTATATCTCCCCATATCACTGCCTCAGAGCCCATAAAAAAACGCCGAAACGTTTGCACTGAAACGCCGAAACGTTTTAGTCAAAACGTCGAAGCGTTTTATCTAAAACGCTTAGGCGTTTGAAGGAAAACGTAAGGGCGTTTGAAACAAAACGCTTCGGCGTTTTTTACAAGTCTGCAAAAGACTTCTTATCTCTTCAAATGTCGACAGGAACTTTTCTTATTTTCTGCTTTTTCCGAAGAAAAACAAAATATGCACTAATATCAGGAGTATTTCATGGAACGGATTTATCATTTTTTATCGCCCATTATGGTCTTATTTGGATTTTAATGAATATATTTGTATATTATTTAAGGTAATTGGGGTTCAAACCTTAAAATATAAATCGATTATATGAATAGTTTTTTAATATGATAAATAGCATCTCTTTTGTCAATTATAGGATTTTTGCCAATCGGCAGACCTTGACACTTGCCCCAATGACTGTGTTGTTTGGAAAAAACAACACGGGAAAAAGTGCAGTGTTAAAATTGCCATTGCTAGTGGAAAGTGCCTTGAAATGTAAAACACAAGAGGTTTTTTCCAGAATTTGCAACGAGGTGACCCTCTGTGACGAGTTTCGTGACATAGTATATAACAAAGGTAATCGGGCCCCAACAATTGACGTAACTTCTACAGAGGGAGACGAATTGTCATTCTCTTTCTTTGTGGATATGCTGGATAAACAAAAAAAGACACACCTGGAAAGTTGGTCACTGAAAGATACAAACGGAAACAATGTTTCTTACCAATGCAACGATGATCACAAAATGACCGATGAGAAAGGAAATGAAATTGCCTTCATGGGAATAACCCCCAAAAACATTTCTGAAAATTGGATGGTTGAGGCATTAGCACACTTTCAAACAGCAAATGATTATATCGGCCATGTAAGACAGTTACCATTACGTGATTATCGGCTGAATGATGGGGTTTATACTCTGATGGGAACAAAAGGAGAAAATGCTTATGAGTTCTTAATCTCAGATGTGGTGTCTGGGAATGGAAACCTGCTAACCAAAGTCTCCAATTGGTATAAAAAGGTCTTTGACGGATGGGCTGTGGTAGTAGACCAGTCCCGAGCTCCAAGCTATTCTGTGGAGTTGCAAAATAAGAATGTCAGAAACAATATACTGGACACAGGAGCTGGTATCGGACAATCATTACCCGAAATTGTAGCAATAGCCAAGGCATGTGAAAAACCATGGCAATACATATTGGAGGAGCCTGAAACTCACCTACATCCTGCAGCTCATGCGGAAATGGCTGAATTTATGGCCAATGAGGTATCTTTGGACAAAAATAAACAGATATTAGTTGAAACCCATTCGTTAAACTTTATATTGAGACTCCGCACATTAGTAGCCACAAACAAGTTACATCCTAAAGATTTAGCTTTATACTACGTGAAATATGATGAAGATACAGGTGCAAGTTCTCTGAAAAAGGTGGAGGTCAGAGAAGATGGAAGCGTAAGTGATTGGCCTGATGACGTATTTAATGAATCGTATAAAGAGGCTGTATTGTTACATAATGCTCAAAAGAATCGTCAGGTATGAAGGTGCTTATCTCAAAAGATGTCTTTGAGGAGTCGAAAGATGACCGAGGGAGACTTGAACTGAACTTCTTGGTATACCTAATCACAATTAAGCAGAGCTATGAACTGCTTATAGATGATTCGGAGGTTCTGTCGTCTGAGTTCGTAAGAGGATTGAACGATAACGAGACTCGGATTTTTGAATTGGCCTTTACCCAGTCAATGACTTCATCAGCTCAATGCGATTGCCAAATCAGTAAAAGCGGCAAGGATGAAACAAAGAAAAAAATTTTTACTCGTGAAGAAGCTATCATGTATCTTTTACAGCCGCTTTCTTTGCTGGTAGAAAACAGCGTGAATGACGCTCACTTCTTGCGGGCATTGTTCAGAGCTTACGCAACCAAAGAAAGCTTAAAGACTGCAGAAGAAAACAATGAGCTGCAATTTGTCAATGCGGGTGGATGTACAAATGTGGAAAAGTTCATTAAAGCACAAGTAGCTCATTATAAAGAGAAAACGAAGTTCCTAAAATATTGGGTACTACTGGATGGCGATAAACGTTATCCAACAGATATAGTCTCCAAATATCAAACGGTGGTGGCTAAACTAAAAGAATGGAATGTAGAATATCATATCCTCGACAAACGGTCGATGGAAAATTATATGCCCGATGATGCCATCGAATTAATGCAAACAGAAGCTAATATAAACTGGATCAATGCATATAAATCGTTGTCTGACGAACAGAAAGACTACCTGAATATTGCGGGTGGATTTTATGGCGATTTATCTAAAGACAACAAAGCAAAAGCGGATAAGAATGAGAAAGGACATAGCAATAAAGACAAAAACAAGAAAAAGCATTCTTTTGTAAGACCTCTTTTGTCGCCTGCACAGAAGAACTTATATCGCGACGTAACTCCAGCACATTTCAAAGCTCTTGAAAAATGCATTCAACTATCCAAAAAAGGATCTTTTAAAGAGGTGTTTCCTACTTACTTCAGCAACCCAATTGTAACAAGAAAAAGATTGGACGACCGAGTTAGCAGACAAAATAACCCGAATGAATTGCAAGAAATTGTGGAATCCATACAAAAGCTATTGTAATATGAACTATAATATTGGCATTGAAACCCAAATCCGAAGCTTGGCAAAACTCTTGGATGACTTACAGCAAGGAGCATTGCAAGTTCCTCCTTTCCAAAGAGATTTTGTATGGACAAGAGATGATGTCAAGGATTTGTTTGAAAGCATTAAGAATAATTATCCTATAGGTTCACTACTTATCTGGAAACCCAAAAACAATTATAACTGGGATAAACTAAAATCTGTAGGAGGCTTTAAATTACCAAAGAATTATTCCCAGCAAGTATTTCTTCTGGATGGCTATCAAAGGCTATCTTCCTTATTTGGCTGTTTGACTAATGCTCAAAAGGCTAATCTTGAAATTGACGAAACAATCGACAGGGACTCTCTTTACAACTTGTATTTCGATCTTGAAGAGGAAAATTTTGTCTATTTGCGCTATACCCCAAAGCCTTATCAAGTACCAGTCCATATATTGATGAGTACAAGCGATTTCAGACAGTATTCTCGAAAATATATAGAACCATATTGTAAGGATGAGCAACTTGATATGTATTTGGATAGAGCTGATGCATTTTCGCGTACGCTGATTGACTATAAACTGGCTGTCGTGGAAATTTCAGAAGCAAGTTTATCGGATGCTGTAAACATTTTTTCCCGCGTGAATTCCAAAGGTACTGACATCTCGTATGATTATATGGTTAATGCACTAAGTTACAGTTCGGATTTCAGTTTCTCTGTCGAAATAGATAATTTAAAAGAACAATTATCCCAATATCACTTTGAAGGGATTACACGTAACAATCTGTTCAGATGCTATCAAAGTGCGTTCGATGAAAAAATGTATTTCGACCAGTCGAATATTGAAAAGTTGGCAGTACGACCGGATTTTAAAAACGTGGTAAAAAAAACTACACCTTATATCTTGAAAGCTGCAAAGTTTTTGTACAAGGAGTTGAATGTAGTGGATTACAAATTATTACCGTACAATATTCAACTTGTATTTGTAATGAAGTTCTTTAGCAAACTTCACACCCCCAACAAGATGCAGATACAAGAGTTAAAACGGTGGTTTTGGATAACGACCTATTCAAACTATTTTACAATTTATTCCTTGTCCAATCAACGTAAGGCTTTCGAATATTTCCTTAGCTTTCTGAATGGAGAGGTGGACAATAGTGTGTATTCGGACAATCCTTCTGTCCCCTTCAGGACACTGCCCTTCCCCAAAACCGTATCTCTTTCTGGCGTCAGAAGTAAGGCACTGATTCTTTTCGAACTGCAATTGTTGCGCGAAAGATCAAAAAAAATTCCAACCACATACGGATTGACATTGGGAAAGTTAGACTCAAAACTGCCATCAAGTCCAGAAAACATTGTTCCTACTTATATGGCTAAAAACTATCGTTCCTTCAATCCAAATTTAAAATCATTTAATCATGCGGAAGGAATTTCTTATAATTTTCTCCACCTTATTCCTCCAATCAATCAGGTTGAGGATTTAAAGGACTGCTTGAAAAGGCGCAAAAAGTTGATAATTGAAGAAGAACAGAACTTTGTGAGTAAGTTGGGGATGGATTACATAAAATAAAAGCAGATCTTCATTCAAAAATAGAAATTAGGATGCACGTAAATCCGTCCTACATTATCTCACGACGGCTTCTATGTAGCTTTTCCCCGCCTCCAGATGCTGGTCTTTTCCATAATTCGGACTGTATTTTCCCACCGGCATATCGCTCAGCACAAAGGCATTGCATTTCCGTCCTGCCACCACCTTGTCCGTCATGGCTGTGTTTATGGCCGTGGCGGCCATATTGACAACGAAACCCAGCAGTCCTCCGCCTTCGGAATAAAGACTGGTATCCACACTGATCAGCCCTTCCCGGTGATACAGCGTTTCGCCCGTGGAGGTAGAACGCAGGATGTATTCCACACCTGCCGTCAGCATCCCGGTGATGGGCTTCCGGTCCCATGACTTGATGATGGTGAACATGGCGGCATCTGCTCCCAGCACTTTCTTGAAAATCTGGATGTCGCGTTCCAGAAACAGTTCACTGTCGTAGGCGCTTTCTGTCTGAAACATCTCCATCGTCAGGTAGGGAGAATAGACATAGTATCCTTTTTCGCACAACGGCATGTACATGGTGGTATAAAAGAAGTCTTTCGCCTCCACCGAATTAGTCTGGTTGACAGGAGGCATAATCACGATGGATACGGGTTTTTCTTCATATAGCTTGGCATATTGCTGTCCGCGCGTAAGGGTCTGCGCACAGGAGGACAGCAAGACAACGGCCAGGCAAGCAAGGGTGTAGTTCTTCATTTTTCAAGCTGTTTGATGATTCGTGAGATGTATTTTTCCGACTCCGGATAGGTCTTTATTTCTGTTCTCAAGAACGACAGGCCTTCTTCCTTCTTGCCTGTGCGATACAGCATATAGCCGTATTCCGCATACAGGCCGGGAGGCACCACGCCTCTCGAACCTCTCTGCTGTTCAATGATTTTCTGGTATTGCTCCAAGACTTTCGCTTGAAGTTCTTCCGTACTTTTCTTGCTGTATTGATAGGTGGTATCCTCATAGTCGTACCATGAATACAGCGAGTCTGTCGTGCCACAAGAAGACAGGGCCAGCAGACATGCACCTATAAACAGGATTCTTTTCGTCATGGCAAAGTAATGATCTGGGTTTCCTGTGTTGATAGAAAGATTTCCTTTCCGTAAAGAGACTTTCCGCCGTAGGTCACACGGAGGTGCTTCCGCCCGACGGGAACGGCATACGATGTCCCCTTCCGGTTCGCATTCCTGGATTTCACGACTTTTGCCTCAAAGGGCTTCCGGCCATCCAGTGTCACGGTCACTTCTTTTCCTGCATATTCGCCCGAACTGGTAAAAAGCAGGTAGGCCATATCTTCTTTTCCGCTTTCCTGGGCTACAGGATAATGGGCCTTGCATCCGCACAGCAATGCTGCCAGCCCGGCAATCATCCATAATCTTGCTTTCATACTTATTTGGATTCTTCGATATAATACTCACTTAACTTACCTGTATCAATCGGAGTTGCAGCCGAAACTTCCACGAAAGAATATTCGGTTTCGGGGGTATCTCCTCCGGTAGACAAAACTTTCACCGTGCCTATCTGCTTTCCGGGCAGTTCAATCATCAGGCCGGTCTGCGGGTTCTTCACTTTCTTGCCTTTGGCCTTGACGACAAAGACATCTCCTTTCGCAATACCCTGGCTCTTTCCTCCTGCAATCAGTACGGCATCGGAGTCGTAGGAAAGGAAATAGGTCCGCCACGGCTTGTCCGTGCATTTGTTAATGATGTTTTCTACCAGCTGGCCAATGGCTTCGGAAATGGCCTTGTCGCTCAATGTGGCATCAAAATCAGCACGTCCGCCTACTCCCAGCGTGGTCTTGGTCGTCAAATCGGCTGTTCCCTTGGCCTCATCCGAATAAATAATCAGGCCCGTAGCCACGTCTACCAGTCGGATAGCCACTGCGGCTTCTACGGTCTGTGTCTTTGTAGAGGTGAAAACGCCCGACTTTCCGGTGTTCTTCCGGCCAAACTCGGTGATGGAACCGATTATCATGTAATCTGCACCCACTGTAGACAATTCTTTTTCTCCTTTCTGGGCTTCTTCCAGCAAGGTAGGCAAATCGCTGCGTTCCAGCAGAAGGAATTTCCCGGAGGCGGCCAGTTTGGCCGAAAGGATATCCAGTGCCTGCTTGCCCATGGGGTCATTCTCCTTGTCATAAAATATGCCTTTCGCATATTGCGTTTCGTTGGAGAAACGTCCGATGGCCACTTTCCGCTTAATCACTTTCTCGCTGGCAGCTGCCTGCGTTCCCTGCGGGGCTTCTACCACTTCGACTTTTCTTTGTGCATAGCTGAAGTCGGCAAGCAAACCTGCACAGAATATCAATACACATACTCTTTTTATCATAGCTTGATGTGGTTAAATTCATACTCTGGCAAATATAGGGATTTTATGCAATAATCCATATTTTGAAGAGATTTATGTATTCCAAAACAAAAGAATCTGACATTCCCCCTCCCCCACAAAAAAACAGAGGCTACTCCTATCACTAGGAATAGCCCCCAACATAATGAATTTAAAGAGAGATAATAACCTTTAGTTCAAAGGTTTGCTTATTTCCAAATCTACATAGCACTCCAACCATCCGGCTGCAGATGAACCCACAAATGCGTATACCATCGGATACTCTACAGCCGCTCCGTCGGTATAGGCACTGCAATATCCAAAATGATAAATCAGTTTTCCATCTTTTACCTTAGGCACAGCTACACACGGCACAGACAGTGAATAATATCCACCGCTCAGGGACGTAGCCGATTTCAGCGTATAACTGCCATAAGTACCTATTTCTACATTTGCCGGAACAATCAAGATTCCGTTATCACCGATTTCCAGCGGCAAATAGTACTCCTTCAGAGCATCCAGGAGAACCAGATTGTCCGAAAGCATACCCACCTGACCGGTTCCCGAAACTTCCTGTCCATACGCCCCACTATAATAGGACATGTCCCAGTTGCCTCCAATCATACTGAGCGATACTTCAATCTGAGAAAGGCTGAGGACCAGTTCCTTTGCTCCTGACGAAACCTTAACTTCCGCACCACGGGGAGTCTTGTCGGCCGACGCAGCTACGTCAAACCGCAACACGTTGTTGTCCGTATCGTAAGTATAGGTCAACCATCCGGCAGCTTCTTCCGGCACGTCCACACTATAAGAGGTGTTGGTCTTGAAACTGAAATTGAACTGACCGCCCTCGTATCCGCAGCAGTAATACAGGTTATGTTCATCCAGAATGGTGACCGCTCCAGCCTGTACCACCGGCACATCGACAGAGCTTGTTCCTGTAGAAATGGTGACCAGGGCAATACGGCTGGTCACCTCCGAAGAGGTGGTTACCGCCACATGTACCACATTGCCTTCCACAGTGGTTGTACACCAATCCTTGTTCGATTGGGCAGTAACCGCCTCCGTAGCGTCCACGGTGATAGTACCCTCTCCGCTAGCGGCAGAGAAATCAATGCCGTCGGTCGCAACGACCTGCAATGAGCTGGTGACGGCTTCCTCATCGCTACATGACACCCACAAGGTGCATAAGCATAACGTGATAATAGAAAATATTTTTTTCATAAGCTATCCTTTTTTAATCAGAAACTTTAGTGAATACCGGATTTTCCCAAGCGGTCATCATTCTGTATCCACCCGAATTATAGATGAACAACCAGTCATTCATTTCGAGTTGACTATACGGATTGTTTTTGAATGTAATCGTCATCTGACCGTCTTGCTCGGTGGTTGTTCCTTCAAAGACTGTTTCCAGTGTAGAATAGAAATTACCTCCCGATCTGAGGCCCGGATACAAACCTACGGCTGCTCCATCCATATATCCTACCACCTGACCGTTGGCAGAGATGTCGTCGCGTTCTGTGTCGTAGTAGAATTCAACGTTCATCGTCCATGTGCTGCCGCCACTCAGGTAATACGTCTTCGTGGCCTGATAAGACTTACCGTCTTTCTTCACCTCCAGTGTCAGGCTGAAGCTAGAGCTTCCACTCTGTACATGGTAGGTACCCAGGTACTTTTCATAATTGGCGGGACGCTCGAATACCAGTTTCACATTGCTTCCCTCGTCGGTACAAGTGAACGTACTGGTTGCATTATCCCAGGTGAAGTTCTGCATCGATATGCCGTTGCAAACCATGGGTTCCACTGTTTTTACACCGTTTTCGGTACAAACGAACGGGTAATAAGCATAAGAGGATGTGCCATTCTCGTCTACACTTCCCAACAGGAAAGCACGGCCTTCTCGCATGACAGAAGCTACTTTCTCATCGCCCTGCATCAGATTAAACAGGTTGTAGTCTGAATCCTCGCTGATCTGTGCGGCGGTAGCCAAATAGGTAGTCCAGTCTACCGTATCGTCCAGACGGGTCATCACCATTTCCACGCCATGTTTCTTTCCGGTGAGGCGAATCTCGTTTTCAGAAGTCGAGCGTACGATGAATTCATAGTCGCCCATCAGACCCGGGTCGTTATACCCGTTGGGTTCACAAAACGCATGCAGAATCTCGTTGTACGAGTCGAAGCTAATTTCTGTTCCGTTATACGACTGTACGGTATAGAGGGAGGTTGCGGTCTGCCCGGGAGTGTACGAAGATGTCGCGTAATCGGAAGCGATGGTCACCTCGTTGGCATCAAACTTAAAGAACAAGTTGGCAGCTCCACCCATACCTTCGCTGCCGTAACGGTATTCCAGCTTCCACCCGTTTGTAGAACTGGTCAACAAACTCTTCAATTCAAGGACGGAGGCATTTTCCCGGTCGGCAGATGACTGTTCGAACAAGTCCTCCTCACTGAACAAGCACGACTGCATGGAAACCGTCGCACATGCCAATAAACTATATAAAATTAATTTCTTCATAATTCCGGTGTTTTATTAGTTGAACAAGGTTTCGATTTCTCCCTGCCGACGCTGAACTACGTCACGCAATTCGTAAAGGTCTACCCCCCATGAATCTTTCATGTATTTATACACAATGTCGAACTTCTGTTCCAGGATAGCCCGTCCGTTGACATCCGGGTTATAGTACGGACTGTTGGGATTCGGTTCGGCCGTCTCCAAAAACGACTCCCAGGTGTCTGCCGAATTGGTCACAAAGATAGACAGCATCTCGGCAAAGTCTTCTGAGCCGCGGTCCATGGCATACGGAGAGATGAATCCCATCTGCAACGCCTGGTCATCGTAAATCTGGTACCAGTCGGAACCCACATAGCTCGATTCGGTGATACGGTCGTAGTTGGTGTCGTAAGGCTTACGCTGGTTCAGGATGTGTGTAAACTCGTGGTGCATGGTCTTGAAATAATACTCATTCAGGGTATTGACGTCCAGGTTGTCCAAGTCCAGGTCGTTTATCTTGAAGAGCGTCACCTTCATGCCCTGCTCTGCCTGACCCAGAATCATACCCGATTCGGTGTAGGCCACGTTGCCAATCATCTGAATCAGTTTCGGCACATAGGTACGTGTGGTTTCAATGCCCCATACCTCATCGTATGCTTCCATCCATACAAACTTCACGATTTTTGCCAGGGCGAAAGCTTTTTCGTAATCGGCCGGAACCAAGTCGTATTCCACGTCGGTTTCGTTGTCGTCCAGACGATATTTCACCTGAATATTATAGGTATAGACATAGTTTTCAAGCAGCCACTTGTCAAATTCATTCGGCTCCTCAGCTTCCGTTCCGTCCGACCCGAATATACTGTGCGAAGTATCTATCTCATCCTCGTTGTTGCAGGAAACAAACCCCAGCGACAGTAAAAACATTGATGCATATATAAAGTATTTTTTCATAATTGTTCCTCCTTGGCGATTAGTTATTTCTAGGATTAGGCTCCATACCTGCGCTGATTACATCACTCGGAATCTGAATGGCACGACGTGCGTCGTTGGCATCCATCTGGTCGGTCACTTCGATGCTGCCGTCGTCTTTCATGTAGCGGCGATATACCGTGATGCCGAAACGTTTGATATCCAGCCAGCGGAGTCCCTCATGCAAGGTAGTGATACGGCGGGCCTGCAGGATGGCGTGAATCAGATTCTCCTGTGTGCCTTTCTCGATGGTGAATTCCGGATGCAGCTCTTTCTTCACCGTAGGTTCGGTGGGTGTGTAATATGCCAGGCCGTCGTAGAAAGCGTTGATTTCCTCTTCCGTCATGGCCTGCGAACGGGTGGTATAGGCAGCCATCCAGCTGTTCAGGTCGGCCAGCGCATGTGTGTAATCTTTCTTCATGGCATAGGCCTCGGCACGGCTCAGCAGCAGTTCATCGGCTGTAAACGCGGCATTGACACAATATCCGTTGATGGTTCCGGCTACCACGTCGACATACTCCTTATACTGTGCCACCTTCATGGAAATGATCTTGGTAGGCAGTGCAGAAGAGTTGCTCCATACGCCCACACGGTAAATCGTAGTATTCGGACTAGATGTATAATTTCCCCACGGACCATTCGAGCGGTTAGTTTCATACGACACTTCGGGACCGTGCGCATAGCGTTCTCCCAATCCGTAAGGGCCACTCACATATCCCCAGTAAGAATGGAAGCAGACCAGCATCAGGTTGGCCGCTCTCTCTGCATCCACGTATTCGTTCGGCTGGATTTCACCGTTCAGTGACAAAGCGCCCAGTGCTTCCCAGTCACGCAGCATCAGCGAAGGGTTGTCGCCCAGGACAGCTGTCGCATATTCTATCACTTTGTCGTAGTTCGACAGGTCCGGCTGGGTATAGTTCAGGTAGAAACGGGCCGCAAATGCATTGGCCGCATTCTTGTTGAAATGGTACTTGGGCACTGAATACTTGCTGTCGCTGATCAGAGGAAGTCCCTCCAGCAAATCCTTTTCTATCCCCTTGTACAACTCTTCCAGTGTACCGCGGTCGTAGTTCGGACTCACCGTATTTTCCAGTGAGGTCATGTAAGGCACACCCAAATCGGTTGCAGCAGTGGATGAATAGGCCTTGCAGAATACCGTAGCCAGGATAAAATGATTGTAGGCACGGCACAGCAGTGCTTCACCCCGGGTGGCATCCATCGTAGAAGGATTTCCCTGCTCGGCAATCATCGTCAACACCTGATTGGCTGTGGCAATTGCCTTATAGCATCCTTCCCACACGGCAGCCGGAGAATCGTCTTCGTTCTGGGAGGTATCTTCCCATTTGTACAGGTCTTCCTGCAAACGGCTCCACGCTGCATAACGGTTGGGGAAGGCATCGGTATTGTCGCTATACATTTCAAACATTTCCAGAGGCATGCTGTTGGGATAAGCCGTCACCAGCAGATAATCGGCGTTTTCTGATGTCACTTCCGTACGCTGGTCTGGCATCTCATCCAGAAAATCACTACAGGAAGCCAATCCCATCGAACTTCCTACAATGGCTGCGAATAATATGTATTTCTTGTTCATAATGTCTTATTTTTTTGTTATAACCCTAATCTCAGTGTAAATGTAAACTGACGTGGCACCGGAGAAGCCACACCACCTGCATTGAAGAATTCAGGATCCTGTCCGTTCAACTTCTTGTCGGCATAGAACAGGAACAGGTTCGTGGCCTGTACCTTCAGTGAAAGGTTCGACAGTTTCAGCGGAGCAATCCATGCTTTCGGGAACTCGTAGGCCAGTGAAATCTCCTTCATACGGATGAAGTCGCCTTTGGCTACACGTACATCCGAGTAGTTGTAGGCATTGTACGCGTATCTGTAGTCGGTGTTCTCATTGTACATTCTGGCAGAAATGATGGCAGGGATGTTGGTCACATTCTCATCGCCCGGCAAGGTCCAGCGGTTCTTGAACTCACGTGTCATGGCACTCAGGTCGGAATACTGGGCACTGAATATCGGATTCAGACGAACCACGTTGCCAAACGAATAAGTCATGAAGATGTTCAGACGGAAACCTTTGTACGTAAAGATGTTACCCAAGCTACCGGTAATGGTCGGGTCGGTAGGACCTTCGTAAATCAGGAAGTCTGTGTTGTCACGTTCCTGGAAGTTGATGCTGGTGCTGGTAATCTCTCCCTTTTCGTTTTCAATCAAAGGAATACCATTTTCATCCAGTCCTTTGAACGGGATAGAGAACAAACCTCTCACCGGATAGCCTTGTTTGGCGAAACCTGTACCCGAAATCAAATCCATGATATTGGCATTCTGCTGCAGGTCGGTTACTTCATTCTGCGCATTCGAGAAGATGAAGTCGGTATTCCAGTTAAAGTCCTTGGTCTTGATGTTATGGGTAGACAAGGTAAATTCCACACCGTGTGACTTCATGGAAGCTACGTTGGCCAGTTTCAGAATCGTACCACCTACACCCTGTGTATTGACGGCACCAATCAAGTCGTAGTTGTTACGGGTATACCAGTCGAGTGCAAAGTTGATGCGGTTGTCGAGAAATCCCATATCTATTCCGATATTCAACTCATGTTTCTTTTCGTACGTCAGTTCACTGTTCTCCAGGTCTACCAGCTGCAAGCCTGATTCCTGAATGTTGGTAAACGGACGGTAAGGAATGTAACTGTTGATGATTGCCTTCGAGTTGGTCACGTCGGCCGGACCCCGGTCGGCAGTCAGTGAGTAAGAAGCCTTCAGTGTCAAGTGTGACATGGCAGGCTCCAAGGCATCGAAGAATTTCTCTTCGTGCACATTCCATGCACCTGAGATATTCCACGTAGGCAACCAGCGTGCGCTACGGCTCTTACCCATGCGGTTGGTACCTTCGTAACGGATGGTACCGTTGATGGAGTATCTTCCGGCATACGAATAGTTGGCATTGGCGAAGAAAGCCACGCTGCGCACCTTCGTATTGTTCAGACTGAAATACTGGTCGCCGTCTTCAATGCCTTTCTTAAAGTACTGGTAAATGTAATAAGGTGTCTCACCGTTTGCATACTGCATACCCCAACCCTGGAAATTGGATTTCGTACGGTCGATGGCGTTCACTTCCATACCTCCGAACCAGTTGGTCAGGTGTACCTCATTGAATACCTTGTTATAGTTCACCGTTCCACGGAAATCGTAGCTCAGCATCTTATAATCGGTACGGCGGTAAATACCCCCTTCCGGCAGTACGGAGATAGGCAGTGCATACGGGTTGTCGGGGTCGGTATACAGGAAGGGGTTCTTGTCCATGATGGTCTTGTCGTCCAGTCCGGCACGATAAGCCTCCGCCTGATTTGAGTCATCCTTAATCTTGTGTTCCTGCGAAGTACCCTGATACTTTACGGCACCCAGCGCACTGAATTCCAGTCCCGCAACCGGTTTCCATTTCAGTTCACCCTGGAATTTCACATCTACGATGTTCAGGTCCATATAGTTGTTTTCCAGCTCGTTCAAGATATTAAACGGTGCATAGTTGCTGGTATAATACTCATTCGGATCGAGCGTACGCGACGTATTCAGCGCGTAAGAGTACGGGTTGATATCGAAGTCACGCTTCACCTCACCGGAAACCACATCCACATCCTGTCCCAGGGTACCCGGAGCCTCCTGATTACGGTAAGAGGCATTGGCAATCATGTTAAAGCTCAACCATTTCGAAATGTTGTAAGAAGTATTCACATTCGCCGTATAACGTTCCACCGAGCTGCGTTTATACCATCCCGGATCGTACATGGCACTCAGAGAAGCATAGAACGACGACTTGTCTGTACCACTACTGATGCTCACGGAGTGGTTCTGGCTCAAGCTCGGTGAGAAAAGCACGTCGAACCAGTCCGTATTGCGGAACTCGGCTGCCTGCAGATAGCTGTTGCGGGCACTTTCCGTGTTCTGCAACATCGGCAGTCCCGTACTTGGGTTGAACGTATTCATCAACTGATACATCTTACCATAGACACCGCTTTCTGCCGCACGTATGGTTTCCGAGAAATTCAGCCAGCCCTTCTGCTCCATCTGTTTGTAGATACCCATCTGCTCCTGTGAGTTCATGATGTTGAAATCATTGTAACTCGGTACCAGACGCGTGGTAAACTCACCCGTATAGTTCACTCTGCTGGAACCAGCCTTACCTTTCTTGGTGGTCACGACAATCACACCGGCCATGGCACGTGCACCGTAGATAGAAGTGGCCGAACCATCCTTCAGAATCTGGAAGCTCTCGATATCGTCGGCGTTCAATCCCGCAATGGCCGAGCTGATCAATGTTTCGGCATCACCTGATGAAAGCTGGTCGGCACTCACCTCCACCGCATCTTCCATGATTACGCCATCCACAACCCACAGCGGCTTGGAGCTACCGTAGATGGAAGTCGCACCACGCACACGAATTTTCGGAGCCGTACCGAATGTACCGGAAACGTTCTGCACCGATACACCGGCTGCCTTACCTTCCAGACCGCGGCTGATATCGGCCAGACCATCCATCTTCACGTCTTCACCCGAAATCTGCGTGGCAGCCCCACTGAACAGTCGCTTGTCCATGCGCTGCATACCGGTTACCACTACTTCATCCAGTACTTCCGTATCCGATTCCAGCGCTATCTTCATATTATTCCTGGCCGTAACCGTCTGCGATTTCATACCGATATAACTAATCACGAGCTTCGCCCCTTTATTGACTTTCAACGTAAATTTTCCGTCGATATCCGTAATTGTACCGTTAGAAGTTCCCTTTACTAAAATAGAAGCTCCCACCACAGGCAAGTCGTCCTCCGAAGATACCACCACACCTGTCACTTGTACAGCCTGCGCTATCGCCAGGCTTATGCCTATTAACAAAAAGGCACAAAAAAGTGTAATTTTCTTTCTCATATCTCAACATTTTTTTGATAACGGCAACAAATTTATACATATTATTTTATAATATGAAACAAAAAGAGAGGAAAAATACAATTTTTTTGTACAAATTTCTTTCATCACAATAGAAAGAATATTAATTTGAGCATAAAAATGCAGAATAAACACCATATTATTTATTTAACTATATCCAAAAAGAAGCCATACCATACTGGTTTATAAGCAATTAAACGACTACAAACTGGCATTTTTGTCACTATTTAGCGCAATTTGGCACATCATTCTGCTATTTACAGAAATAAATTTCTAAACTAATATTTATTTATATTTCAAAAAAAGCTTACATTGATTATTTAATAGCGAGCTGGACCTCTTTCATATACAGTTATTATTCAAATGGGTCCGCCAAATAATTATTTGCAATTATCCTTCTGGACTCTTACCACATGACAGGCTTTATCACCTGCAATCATTTTTAAATATAATCACGTAAGCAATTATTTACAGTTAAGTTTTGGAATTCCAAAACTTAACTCTTATTTTTGTAAAAATCTCGCAAAAATAAGAGTTAAGTTTATGATTTTAGAGTTTTGTGTTAGTAATTACCTGTCAATAAAGGATGAGTTAAAAATATCCTTTGTTGCAACTGCCCTTAAAGATGTTCTTACCGAGTCAAATGATATGATAACTGTACCCGATACCGGATTATCTGTATTACGGAGTGCAGTGATTTATGGTGCAAACGCTTCAGGAAAATCAAATGTTCTGAAGGCTATTGCTTTTTACAGGCGTTTTATCACAGACTCTTTCAAAAACAGTCAGGCCGGAGAAGCAATTGATATAGAGAACTTCCGGTTGAATACCACTTCAATGAATGAACCGACTACAATGGAAGCAACCTTTATTGTTGAAGGTTTCACTTACCGTTATGGGTTTGAAGTTGACAGCAAAGCTGTACGTGCAGAATGGCTATACCAGCGCACAAACAAGAAGAGAGCCAAAGAAGTCGAAATATTCTACAGAACAGAAGAAGGAACCACTGTTCATCAGAAAAGCTCTTTATTGATGGAGCTTGTAAACAAGAAAATGGTGCGTAACAATGCATTACTGCTGTCTACCGGAGCACAGTTCAATGAGCCTATAGCAGTCAGTATCCTGCAATGGCTGAATGATATGCAGGTGATATTTGGCAATGATGAGGAAAGACTGTGGAAACTGGCTATAAAGTCTATGGATGATGAGAACATCCGTTTGCGTATTACGAACTTTGCAAAATATGCAGATTTGGGAATAGACAACATTGTAAAAACAGATAACCGTATCGTTAGTACCCACAGGCAATATAATGATGAGGGAAAAGAAACCAATAGTGTAGCTTTTTCATTCAGCAGTAATGAATCGGAAGGTACAATAAAATATTTTTCTTTGTCGTATCCCATCATTGATGCTTTGGACAATGGAAAGTTTTTGGTTATTGATGAACTTAACTCAAAACTTCACCCTTTGTTGGTTCGTAAAATCATCAGCCTTTTCAACTCGGCAAAAACAAACCCAAAAGGTGCACAACTACTTTTTACAACTCATGACACCTTCCTGTTAAGCGCCGGAATATTTCGCCGTGACCAGATATGGTTTACTCAGAAAAACAGTTTCGGTTCTACTGAAGCATATTCACTGGTTGAATATAAGGTACGCAGCAATACTCCATTTGAAAGAGATTATCTGTTAGGCAAATACGGTGCAACTCCCATTATCGGTGAAATGGAGAGGGTCTTTAATAGGGAGGAGTGAGTATGGGAAGACAAACAAAAAAGGACCATCGTACAAGCAGTCTGACCAGAAAGCAGGGAACAAGAAATGTAAAACAATCGTTTCTCATTGTATGTGAAGGAGTACGTACAGAACCAGACTACTTTAAGGCTTTCCGTATGACAACCGCCACAGTCAAAGCCATAGGCCAGGCAATGAATACTATAAGTCTTGTCAATAAGGCAATCAGCATACGTGATACCGAACAAAAGAAGAAGCATTGTTATGACCAGTGTTGGGTCGTTTTTGACAAAGATGATTTTCCTGCTAAGGATTTCAATCAGGCAATAGCTTTGGCTCAAAAGAACGGTTTCCGTGTTGCTTACAGTAACCAGGCATTTGAGTATTGGTTCTTGTTACATTTTAATCTATATCGGGGTCCTCTTCATCGCCAGAATTATGCAGATATGCTGTCAAAACTTATAGGATTACCATATTCAAAAAATGAAGGATTTGGCGCTGTCATGTATAACAGGCTTTATCACCTGCAATTACAGGCAATAAAAAACGCAGCCCTTGTGCTTAATGAGGTTTCAAATGGAAATCCTGCTATGGAAGAATCCTCAACGACCGTGCATCTACTCGTGGAGGAATTAAATAAATACATCTAATGACTCATTTTATGATGTACTATACTAATATTTCTGTAAACCTTCTATTTTTATCTAAATACAAGAGTATCAAAAGATTTATATTCAATGGAAAAAGCGCATTCTGCATATCTACCAACAATTAAATATCACATTTTACCCTCAACAAACAATAATTATTTCTCTTTAGCCAATAAATTTGATAAATGGAAAGAAACCCTAAAGAACTGAGATAATCTAAAGCTTGATATAGAGCAACAACAAATACGTTTATTTGACTCATTTCTTGCAAACAAATGCACGAACCGCCTAAAAACAACTTAGGCTGTAACGCCTGATAAACAGCTCGTTACAGCCTAAATCAAATATTATCCTATATTGCTTATGCTTCTTCTATTGCAGCCTGCGCCGCAGCCAGTCTGGCAATCGGCACGCGGAACGGAGAGCAACTTACGTAGTCGAGACCGACCTTGTGGCAGAACTTCACGGAAGTCGGCTCACCGCCATGCTCGCCGCAGATACCGCATTTCAGGTCGGGACGTACCGAACGGCCTTTGGCTACGGCCATCTCGATGAGCTGTCCCACTCCGTTCTGGTCGAGCACCTGGAACGGGTCGACCTTCAGAATCTTCTTCTCCAGGTATACCGGCAAGAAGGAAGCGATGTCGTCGCGCGAATAACCGAAGGTCATCTGGGTCAGGTCGTTCGTACCGAAAGAGAAATATTCGGCGTGTGAAGCGATGCGGTCGGCGGTCAGGGCAGCACGCGGCACCTCAATCATGGTACCCACCTTGAACGGGATTTCCACACCTTCTTCCTTGAACAGACGGGCAGCTGTTTCACGGATCACCTTTTCCTGTGCCTCGAACTCATACAAGATACCGATGAGCGGCACCATGATTTCCGGATGCGGGTCGTAGCCTTCCTTCTTCAGCTCGCAGGCGGCACCCAAGATGGCGCGGGTCTGCATCTCGGTGATTTCCGGATAAGTATTTCCCAGACGACAGCCGCGGTGACCCAGCATCGGGTTGTGCTCGCAGAGGTTGTCCACACGCTGGCGGATGTATTCCACAGTCACGCCCATGGCCTCGGCCATTTCTTCCTGCCCCTTCAGGTCGTGCGGCACGAACTCATGCAACGGCGGGTCGAGCAGACGCACGTTGACCGGCAGTCCGTCCATGGTCTTGAAAATTTCCTTGAAGTCGGCTTTCTGATAAGGCAACAGCTTGTCGAGGGCTTTCTTGCGGCCTTCCACATCCTCGGCCAGAATCATTTCGCGCATAGCGATAATCTTTTCGTCGTCGAAGAACATGTGTTCCGTACGGCAGAGTCCGATACCTACGGCACCGAAACCGCGGGCATCCTGTGCGTTGCGCGGCGTGTCGGCATTGGTACGCACTTTCAGGCGGGCGTACTTGTCGCAGAGTTCCATCAGTTCGGCAAAGTTGCCCGACAGCTTGGCCGGCTGGGTCGGGATTTCTCCGGCATACACATAACCGTTGGTTCCGTTGATGGAGATGTAGTCGCCTTCCTTCAGCACCACCCCGTCGATTTCCACCGTACGGGTCTTGTAGTTCACGTTGATGGCTCCGGCACCGGATACGCAGCACTTACCCATACCGCGAGCTACGACGGCTGCATGCGAGGTCATACCTCCGCGGGCGGTCAGGATACCTTCTGCAGCCTGCATACCGGCCAGGTCTTCCGGTGAAGTTTCGATACGTACCAGCACCACGCGATGACCGCCGTCATGCCATTCGGCTGCATCTTCAGCAAAGAAGACAATGCGTCCGCAAGCAGCTCCCGGAGAGGCCGGCAGACCGCGGGTCAGGACACGGGCACGTCCCAGCGCTTCCTTGTCGAACACCGGATGCAGCAGTTCGTCGAGTTTGTTGGGTTCGCAACGCATCAGGGCTGTCTTTTCGTCAATCATGCCCTGGTGCAGCATTTCCATGGCGATGCGTACCATAGCGGCACCCGTGCGCTTTCCGTTACGGGTCTGGAGGAACCAGAGCTTGCCTTCCTGTACGGTGAACTCCATGTCCTGCATGTCGTGGTAATGGTTCTCCAGCTTGGTCTGAAGCTCGTCGAGTTCTTTGTAGATGGCGGGCATGGCTTCTTCCATGGAAGGATACTTGGCCACACGTTCCTCTTCCGAGATGCCCTGCAGTTCGGCCCAACGCTGAGAGCCGATTTTCGTAATCTGCTGCGGTGTGCGGATACCGGCTACCACGTCCTCACCCTGAGCATTAATCAGGTATTCCCCGTTGAACAGGTCTTCTCCGGTAGCGGCGTCGCGTGAGAAGCAGACACCTGTGGCCGATGTCTCGCCCATGTTACCGAAGACCATGGCCTGCACATTCACGGCTGTTCCCCACTCTGCCGGGATGCCTTCCATCTTGCGATAGAGGATGGCGCGCTCGTTCATCCATGAATCGAATACGGCGCAGATGGCGCCCCACAGCTGTTCGTAGGCGCATGACGGGAATTCCTGTCCGGTCTGTTTCTTCACGGCTTCCTTGAAGCGGACCACCAGCGTCTTCAGGTCGTCCACGTCGAGTTCGTTGTCCAGACGCACGCCCTTGGCCTTCTTCACATCCTCGATGATGGCTTCAAACGGGTCGATGTCTTCTTTATTCACGGGTTTCATACCCAGCACCACGTCACCGTACATCTGCACGAAGCGGCGATAAGAATCCCAGGCGAAACGCGGGTTGCCAGTCTTGCGGGCCAGTCCCTCCACCACCTCGTCGTTCAGTCCCAAATTCAGGATGGTGTCCATCATTCCCGGCATGGATGCTCTGGCACCCGAACGTACGGAAACGAGCAACGGGTTTTCCACGTCGCCGAATTTCGACTTCATCAAAGTTTCCACTCCCTTGATGGATTTCTCCACGTCGTCTTTCAGCAGGGCAACCACATCGTCTTTTCCTTTCTCAAAATATTCGTTGCAGACCTCCGTGGTGATGGTAAATCCCGGAGGTACAGGTACACCAATCAGATTCATTTCGGCCAGGTTTGCCCCCTTTCCACCCAGCAAGTTTCTCATGTCAGCTTTTCCTTCGGCATGTCCGTTCCCGAAGGTGTAGACTCTTTTCTTTTCCATGTTTTCTTATTTGATAAGGTTGAATAATGTTTTTCCGTTGGTTAACGATTGTGTTTTTCGTTGGTCAACAGCCGCAAATCTATACATATTTTATTGAATCCCAAATTTTGTGAAGATATTTTTCGACATATTTTGCAACATAGACTTAGCAAAATCAACTTCTTTCCAAAACATAGCAGAATGTCAGGAAAAATGTATAAATTTGCTCCCAAATTGGTTTTATTGAAAAAAACGTGGCAAGAAAGAAAAAAGAACTTCCCTTATTGGAGAAGGTAACGATAACAGATGTAGCCGCAGAAGGCAAGGCCGTGGCTAAAGTGAATGAACTGGTAGTGTTTGTCCCGTATGTAGTGCCGGGAGATGTAGTCGATTTACAGGTGAAACGCAAGAAGAACCATTACGCCGAAGCGGTGGCTGTAAAGTTCTATGAAAAATCGCCCCTGCGTGTGGAGCCGTTCTGCAGCCATTTCGGCGTGTGCGGAGGATGCAAATGGCAGTGTCTGTCGTACGAAGAGCAGCTCAAGTACAAGCAGAAACAAGTGTTCGACAACCTGACCCGCATCGGGAAGGTGGAACTTCCGGAATTCCGTCCCATCCTGGGTTCAGAAAAGACCCGTTTCTACCGCAACAAGCTGGAGTTTACGTTCTCCAACAAGCGCTGGCTCACCGAAGAGGAGGTGAAGCAGGACGTGAAGTACGACCAGATGAACGCGGTGGGATTCCACATTCCGGGAGCATTCGACAAGGTACTGGCCATCGACAAATGCTGGCTGCAGGACGACATCTCCAACCAGATTCGCAACGCGATGCGCGACTATGCCTACGCCCACAATTTCCCGTTCTTCGACCTGCGCTCGCAGGAAGGCTTGCTGCGTAACATCATGATCCGTTCCTCGTCTACGGGCGAACTGATGGTGGTATTGCAGTGCAAGGTGACGAACGACGACGACCGCCGCAAGATGGAGGAAATCCTGCAGTTCATGGCCGACCAGTTCCCGCAGATTACTTCGCTGATGTATGTCATCAACAACAAGTGCAACGATACCATCGGTGACCTCGACGTGGAAGTGTTCAAAGGCAACGACCACATCTTCGAGGAGATGGAGGGACTGCGTTTCAAGGTGGGACCGAAATCGTTTTACCAGACCAATTCAGAACAAGCATATAATTTATATAAAGTAGCGCGCGAGTTTGCTGAACTCACGGGCAACGAACTGGTGTACGACCTTTACACGGGTACGGGCACCATCGCCAACTTCGTGGCACGGCAGGCACGCAAGGTGGTGGGCATTGAGTATGTGCCCGAAGCCATCGAGGATGCCAAAGTGAACTCGGCCCTGAACGGCATCGACAATACGCTGTTCTATGCGGGCGACATGAAGGACATCCTCACCAACGACTTCATCGCGGAACACGGACGTCCGGATGTCATCATCACCGACCCTCCCCGCGCGGGCATGCACAACGACGTCATCGACGTGATTCTGGCCGCCGAGCCGAAGCGCATCGTCTACGTGAGCTGCAATCCGGCCACACAAGCACGCGACCTCCAGCTGCTTGACGGCAAGTATAAGGTAACCGCCGTACAGCCGGTCGACATGTTCCCCCACACGCACCACGTGGAGAATGTGGTCCGCCTGGACAGACGCTGAACGCATGCACTATTTAACGATAACTAACTCAAGATTACGATACACAAAGTGGCAAGAAAAAATATGAACGGCAACGGTCGGCGTCCCCTCCCGCGGGCTGCCGCCAAATACACGGTCTATCCGGTTACCGAGCCGACGGAACTGATGGAGTTCCTTATGAAGAAGATGGCGGGCATCAGCCGCACACGCGTGAAGGCTCTCCTGTCTAACCGCGTGGTAATGGTGGATAACAATATCCAGACACAGTACAATTATCCCCTCAAACCGGGCATGAAGGTGCAGGTGAGCCGGGAAAAGCATAACCACGAGTTCCGCCATCCAATGCTGAAGATTCTCTACGAGGATGCGTATCTCATCGTGGTGGAGAAGAAAGAGGGACTGCTCTCCGTGGCTACTGACCACCAAAAGGAACGTACCGCACAGCATATCCTCAACGAGTACGTGAAACGGGAACACCGCAATAACCGTATCTTTGTGGTACACCGCCTTGACCGTGAAACCTCGGGCATCATGATGTATGCTAAGGACGAAAAGACGCAGCACACGCTCCGCGACAACTGGCACGACATTGTGTACGACCGCCGCTACGTGGCCATCGTCATGGGTGACATGGAGAAAGACCAGGGCATGGTACGCTCCTGGCTCACAGACCGCAAACTGTATGTCAGCTCCTCGCCGGTAGACGACGGGGGAAAGCTTTCCATCACGCACTACCGCACCATCAAGCGGGCCAACGGTTACTCGCTCGTGGAATTGCAGTTGGAAACGGGACGCAAGAACCAAATCCGCGTACACATGCAGACGCTCGGACATCCGATTGTGGGCGACGCACGCTACGGCTGTGAATCCGACCCACTCGGACGCTTGGCGCTTCATGCCTTCAAGCTCTGCTTCTACCATCCGCTTACAGGCGAACGAATGGAATTTGAAACGCCTTACCCCGGCTCGTTCAAAAACCTGATGCTGAGAAAATAAAAACGACATTATGATAAAAAATCTGATTTTCGATTTTGGAGGGGTAATTGCCCCTATCAGCCGCGAAAAAGCCGTAGAGGCCTTTGTTCGACTGGGACTGGCGGATGCTGACCAACGCCTGGACAAATATCACCAGACGGGTATCTTCCAAGAGCTGGAGGAAGGAAAGATTACAGCGGACGAATTTCAAACAAAACTGGGAGAACTGTGCGGACGTACACTTACATGGGAAGAAACCCGAGAAGCATGGATGGGTTTCTTTACGGGACTGGACGAACGCTTGCTCGACTGCCTCAAGGAACTTCGTAAACGTTATAAACTGTTTGTGCTGAGCAATACCAATCCCTACGTGATGGACTGGGCATGCAGCCCTGAATTTTCATCGAAAGGAAAACCGCTGACGGATTTCTTCGACAAACTTTATTTGTCGTACCAGATTGGAGTTACCAAACCTGACCGGCGGATTTTCGACTTTCTGGTAGCTGATGCCGGAATCGACCCGGCCGAATCGCTCTTTGTAGACGACGGAGCTGGAAACGTACAGGCCGCTCATATACTGGGATTCCAAACATATTGCCCACATAACGGTGAAGACTGGCGCGATGCACTGACCGTGCTGCTCCAAAAGGCCTGACCGGTGAAAATAAAAAAATACCTCGCTGCCCTGCATCGTGCTTCCCTCACGGTGTGGGGCTTCTTTTTGTACCGATATCCCTACTTCCAATAGGGAAATTCCTTGGGAAGAATAGGAAAAATCATTCGTCTATATACTTTTCCCCATGTATCTTTGCCTTATCAAGAAAACCAAAACACAAAGAATTATGAAAACAAAGGCACGAAAATTCATGTATATAGCGATGCTGTTGCTCGTCACATTCACTCTCCCCTCATGTGAGGTGGATTTGTCACTGGGTAATCACACGCTGGAATACCGCGAACGCACAGCCTACCTCTGCAGTTCCGACTGGCAGGATGACTGGTACGACGATTATGGAGTTCACCGCTTCCAGGTGTTGCGTTTCTATTCCGACGGAACGGGCGAAGATTTCCTCCGCGTACAAGATGCCTACGGACGGTGGGATGAATACCGTTACACCTTCGTGTGGGACTGGTATGACGCGTTCTACACCAGCATCCGGCTGAACTATGGCGGTGGCGATTATTCCTATATGGACCACATTCAACTTGGAAATGGACGTCTGGAATGCCAGCTAGATGGAGCCTGGGTTAGTTTCTATAATTATTAAAAGAAATGTAAGAAAAAAACACGAAAGAAGATGAACAAAGTGACAACCAGATTGTTATATCATTAAATGAGCAAATATTTTCATGTTTTCTTTTTAAGATAATTAATTTTTTAGTTTATTCGTTCAAAAAAAAACGTATCCTGCCGAAAGGCAGTGATACGTTTTTTTATGCGTTACAAGAACCAACCGGGTCAGGCCATAGTCCCACCCACGATATCCAGCAGTTCGTTGGTAATAGCCTGCTGACGGCTCTTGTTGTAAATCAAGGTCAGTTCCTGTATCAAGTCGTTTGCATTGTCCGTAGCAATCTGCATAGCCATCGTACGGGCCGCATGTTCCGAAGCCGTAGAATCGAGCAGTACGGTGTAAATTTTCAAACGGAGCACCTTCGGCAGGAGTTCCTGCATCACCTGTTCCGGCGAGGGTTCGATGATGTAGTCGGCCTGCATTTCGTCTGCTGCTTCTTCTTTGTCGTCTGCCTTCGCTGCATTCAACTCCAGCGGAAGGTATGTTTCGCGGGTCAACACCTGCGAAGAAGTCGACTTGAAGTGGTTGTACAGCAACTCCACCTGCTGGATTTCACCGGCAGCAAACCGTTGCATCAGGTCGGCGGCCAGGTCGGCAGCCTCCTTATAATTCGGCTTTCCGCTCATGTGCTGGTAATCCCCAGCCGATACCACGCCTTCCATCTTCTTCACCGCATCGGCCACCTTACGGCCTACCGGGTAAATCAAGATGTTCTCTCGGCCTACTTTCCGGCCATACTCTTCCACTACCTCGTTTAAATGACGAATCACGTTCACGTTGAATCCGCCACACAAACTGCTATTGGATGCAAACACGACAACGGCCACTTTCTTCACCTCACGCTTCACTGCAAAAGGCGACTCCACGGTGAGCCCCGCACCCAAGAAATGGTCGAGCATGCGATGCAACCGGCGCTCATAAGGAAGCATGTTTTCAATGGCCTCCTGCGCCTTGTGCAGTTTCGACGAGGCCACCATCTTCATCGCTGAAGTAATCTTCAGCGTGCCGTTGATTGAGTTGATTCTTCCTTTAACTTCTTTCAGTGATGCCATGAGAATTATGCTTTAAATTGTCTGGCAGTTTCTGCCGCTACTTTTTCGATAATGGCCGTAATGTCGTCGTTGATTTTTCCGGCTGCCAACACATCGAGCACATCAGCCTGGTGGTTCGCACGCAGGGTCGTGAGGAAGGCATCCTGGAACGCACGTACCTTGGCGATAGGGATGTCGCGCATCAGGCTGTGCGTACCACAGTACAGGATAGCCACCTGCTCGCCCACCGGCATCGGTGAGTACTGCGGCTGAATCAGCAGCTGGTTGTTCTTACGTCCGCGGTCGATGGCCATGGCCGTTACAGGGTCCATGTCGCTGCTGAACTTGGAGAAGGCTTCCAGTTCACGATACTGAGCCTGGTCGATTTTCAGCGTACCGGCCACTTTCTTCATACTCTTGATCTGGGCGCTACCACCTACACGGGATACAGAGATACCTACGTTGATGGCCGGACGGAAACCTTGGTTGAACAAGTCAGTTTCCAAAAAAATCTGACCATCGGTAATAGAAATCACGTTAGTCGGGATGTAGGCAGAAACGTCACCAGCCTGAGTCTCGATAATCGGGAGGGCAGTCAGTGAACCGCCGGCCTTTACCTTGCCTTTCAGGCTGGCAGGCAGGTCGTTCATCTGCTCGGCTACTTCCTGCTGGCTGATAATCTTCGCTGCACGTTCCAACAGACGAGAGTGCAGGTAGAAGATATCACCCGGATAAGCCTCACGTCCGGACGGACGACGCAGAATCAAAGACACCTCACGGTAAGCCACGGCCTGTTTTGACAGGTCATCGTACACCACGAGGGCATGACGGCCGGTATCACGGAAGTACTCACCGATGGCGGCACCCGCAAACGGAGCAAAATACTGCATGGCAGCAGGGTCGGAAGCCGTAGCGGCTACCACGATGGTATAGTCCATGGCACCCTTTTCACGCAGCGCGTTCACGATGCTAGCCACCGTAGAACCTTTCTGACCGATGGCCACATAGATACAGTACACCGGATTTCCGGCTTCAAAGTTCGCACGTTGGTTGATGATGGTATCGATGGCGATAGCGGTCTTACCCGTCTGACGGTCGCCGATAATCAACTCACGCTGTCCGCGGCCGATAGGAATCATCGCGTCGATGGCCTTCAGACCCGTCTGCAACGGTTCGGTTACCGGCTGACGGAAGATAACACCCGGCGCCTTGCGCTCCAGCGGCATTTCGCAGAGCTCGCCGCCAATCTCACCGCGTCCGTCCAAAGGCACGCCCAGAGGGTCGATGACACGTCCCAGCATGGATTCGCCCACGTTGATGGAAGCGATATGCTTGGTACGTTTTACAATCATCCCCTCCTTGATCTGGTCGGTCGGACCCAGGAGCACGGCTCCCACGTTGTCCTCCTCCAGATTCATCACCGTTCCCATGATACCGTTTTCAAACTGCAGCAACTCGTTGGCTTCCGCATTACGCAGACCGTAAATACGTGCCACACCATCGCTCACCTGAAGTACGGTACCTACTTCGTCGAATTTCAGCGAGTTGTCAATCCCCTTCAACTGTTGGAGCAACACCTCGGAAACTTCGCTGGGTTTTATTGTATTTTCTGGCATAGTTCTTTTTAATTAATAATTAATAATGAACAATTAAAAATGAATAGCGAATAATTGAAACCGTTTTTCATTCTTCATTTTTCATTATTCATTGTTTACACTATTCTTCTGTTCTTCGCGATAAACTGCTGTTTCACGCGCTTCAGCTGATTGGCCACACTGGCATCCAGCCGATAGCCCGCCAGTTCGATGACATACCCTCCAATCAGGTTCTTGTCCACCTTTTCTTCGAGAATCACCTTTCCGTGCGTACGTTCCGCAGCCAGTTTCTGCAAGTGTTCCACCAGTTTGGGCGAGCTTGCAGCGGTCGTCAGCTTACCGATGAGAATGTTTTTGTCCTCCTGATAAAGGTCGATATACGACCACGTCATGAACTGCAAGAACTTTTCCCGTCTCTCCTCCAGCACCAGATTAAAGAAGCGTGTGAGCACCTTGCTCACCGTCTTTCCACCCGACGCCTCGCAAAGCAGCTCCACCTTTTTCTTTTTCTCCAGCACAGGATTCTCAATGGCGTGGCGCAGGCCGGGCACCTCCACAAAGTGTGCGGCCAGTGTTCTCACCTCCTCATACACCTTGTCTTCCTGTCCCTCTTCCTTCGCGTACGCCAGCAGCGCCTTCGCGAAACGCCTCGAAACGACTCCTGTATTCATAACTCATTTATTTTTTAGAAGATTCAATCATTTCATCCAGCAGACGGTCAATCAGTGCAGTCTGTTCCTTTTCATCGGCCAACTTGCTGCGCATGATTTTTTCCGCAATGCCCACCGACAGTACAGCTACCTGGCGACGAATGTCACGGATGGCACTTTCCTTTTCCGTTTCAATCTGCTTCTTCATCTCGGCCATCAGGCGGTTGCCTTCGGCAAAGGCCTTGTCCTGAGCGTCCTTGATGATACGGTCGCGTGTAGCCGCAGCCTCACTCAATATACGGCTCTGCTCTTCGTGAGCCTGTGTCAGGATTTTCTCTCCTTCCACCTTCACGTTCGCCAACTGTTCGTTGGCCTCGCGAGCTGCCTTGAGCGAGTTGTCAATGTATGCTTTCCGGTCCTCCACCGTCTTGATGATTACCGGGAAGCCGTATTTCGCCAAAATGAAGAACACGACTCCGAAGGTGATAATCATCCAGAACAGCAGCCCCGGGTCCGGAGTTAATAATCCCATAATTTACTGTTTTATTTATTACAAGAACAATGTCAACAAACAAACCACGATAGCAATCAGGGCCACACCTTCTACCAGGGCGGCAGCGATGATCATGTTCATACGCAAGTCGCCTGAAGCTTCCGGCTGACGGGCCATTGCCTCCATTGCCGAGCCACCAATCTTACCGATACCGATACCGGCACCCAAAACTGCAATACCTGCACCGATAGCGGCGCCCAATTTACTAATACCTACACCTGCAGCTGCCTGCAATAAAACTGACAATAACATAATTTTCTTGTTTTAAAAGGTTATACTTTAATTTTCTTTGAATCGATTATTTCTTGGCATGCTCTTTCACCTGCGACAAGCCGATAAACACAGCCGACAGCATTGTGAACACGTATGCCTGGATGAATGCCACCAGAAGTTCCAGCGCATCCATGAATATGCCGAATGCCACAGCCACCACCGTCATCGAACCGTTGATTACCGGTCCCGATTTCACCGTGATAAAGATAATGGCAATCAGACTCAGCACTGCCGCATGTCCCGCCATGATATTGGCAAACAAACGGATCATCAGTGCGAAGGGCTTGGTAAAGATACCGAAGAATTCAATCAACGGCATCATAGGTACCGGCGCCTTCAGCCATGTGGGCACATCGGGCCAGAAGATTTCTTTCCAGTAAGCCTTCGTGCCATATACGTTGGTCAGCACGAACGTACACAAGGCCAACACCATCGTAATGGCGATGTTACCCGTCACGTTGGCTCCACCGGGGAAAATCGGAATCAGCCCCATCAGGTTGTTGGCCAGCACGAAGAAGAAAGCAGTGAGCAGATAAGGCGCGTAGCGGCGGTAGTTCTCGCCCACACAGCCCTTTATCACGTCGTTGTAAATCGACATCACCGTGGCTTCAATCATGCCGACACCCCCTTTGGGCGCCCCGTCTTCCAGCGGATGTTTCTTGTACCAGCGCACGCAGCTCAGCATAATCACCAGCAGCACCGCACTGTTGATAAACAAGCCCAGCACATTCTTCGTAATGGAGATGTCCAGCGGACGCACCTCCTCGCCGGCCGCGTTCCGTTCCACGATTTTGCCGTCGTAGCTGCCGCCCTTGGCCACGTAGAGACCCTCGTAAGGACCTTCCTCCAGCCGGGCAGACGAGAACACGTGCCAGCCTGTACTGCTTTTCACGATGACGGGCAGCGGGATGCGCACCTCCGTGTTGCCGAAAGTCGCGATGTGCCACTCGTAGGCATCGCCGATGTGTCCGAACACCAGTTCATTCACGTCCACGTCGCCCTCAGCGGCCTGCGCCTTCACCGTGGCGGCCGGAACCACCATCAGCAGTAACAGCGTAATCACTATGTACCGTATTTTTTTCATCATTTGTTTTTTGTCTTAATTTGAGTTTCGCTTCAAAAAGAAGGAAAAAACGGGTTTCGAATATCAGAAACGCAAAGTAAAAGAAGATGAAGGTCACCATGAAGGCCACTACTTCATGCTCAATCACAAATCCGTAGAATATCAGCACCAGTGCGCTCAGGATGAATTTCAGCGCCTTGCACACCAGATAGGTCATTGCAATCTTCTGGATACCCAAACGGTAATTGAACGCGAACATTTCTATGTAAAAGAGACCGAAAAGATAAAAGAATATCGGGATGGCAGGAAACCACAGGAAATACCTGTCGGGGATGAACAAGTGATACACCACGGCGACAAGCGCTGTCAGTACGATTCCTATCACGGTCAATTCTTTCACAAATTTTTTCTTCACGGTCAACAAAAACATAGTATCGTGCGGTTTTTCATTCGGAAAGCCGCCAAAAACATATTCGGTTCAACGCCCGCCCCACTCTTCTCAGAGTTCGGCACAGACTGAAATCTGATTGTTTTTGACTTCCACGAACCCGCCTTTAATTTGCAGCGAGTGCGTTTCCTTTCCGGCCACGTATTTCACTTCCCCTGCCGCGAGCGTGGAAATCAGCGGGGCATGGTCGGCCATGACCTGGAATTTTCCAGCACCTCCCGGAAAGGTCACCAGGCTCACTTTTCCTTCGTAAACCAGGCGTTCGGGTGAAACGATAACCAGATGAAGTTCTTTCATATTAAGCTATCAGCTTTTAACTTTTAACTTTTAATTATTAACTCTTTGCAGCTTCCAGCAACTTCTTACCCTTCTCGATGGCATCCTCAATGGTACCCACGTTCAGGAAGGCCTGTTCCGGCAGATAGTCTACCTCGCCGTCCAGAATCATCTTGAAGCCCTTGATGGTGTCTTCGATGGAAACCATCACACCCGGCACACCGGTAAACTGTTCAGCCACGGCAAACGGCTGTGACAGGAATCGCTGTACACGTCGGGCACGGTTCACTGTCAGGCGGTCTTCGTCCGAAAGTTCATCCATACCCAGGATGGAAATAATATCCTGAAGTTCCTTGTTACGCTGCAGAATCTGTTTCACGCGCTGAGCAGTCTCGTAGTGCTCCTTGCCCACAATCAGCGGGTCGAGGATACGCGACGTAGAGTCCAGCGGATCCACGGCCGGATAGATACCCAGCTCGGTAATCTTACGGCTCAACACCGTAGTGGCGTCAAGGTGCGTAAAGGTTGTGGCCGGAGCAGGGTCGGTCAAGTCGTCGGCAGGCACATACACCGCCTGAACAGAAGTGATAGACCCGTTCTTCGTAGAAGTGATTCGTTCCTGCATCTGACCCATTTCCGTAGCCAGCGTCGGTTGGTAACCTACCGCAGACGGCATACGTCCCAGCAAAGCGGAAACCTCGGAACCGGCCTGAGTGAAACGGAAGATGTTGTCGATAAAGAACAGGATATCACGCGGACCGTTCTCACCCGTCTGGCGGTCACGGAAAGACTCTGCCAGTGTCAGACCGGAAAGGGCTACTGACTGACGGGCACCGGGAGGTTCGTTCATCTGACCGAACACCATGGCCACCTGCGATTTTTCCACTTCGTTGTAATCCACCTTCGAAAGGTCCCAGTTGCCTTCTTCCATACTCTTAAGGAAGTCGTCACCGTAGCGGATTACGCCTGATTCAATCATTTCTCTCAGCAGGTCGTTACCTTCACGGGTACGCTCACCCACTCCTGCGAATACAGAGAAACCATTGTGTTTCTTGGCAATGTTGTTGATTAACTCTTTGATGAGCACGGTTTTTCCGACGCCCGCCCCACCAAACAGACCGATTTTACCACCTTTCAAGTAAGGTTCCAGCAAATCAATCACCTTGATACCGGTAAACAATACCTCCTGGGTGGTGGCCAGGTCTTCGAATTTCGGAGGTTCACGGTGAATGGGGAATCCGTCCTTCTTGTCCAGACTCTTCATTCCGTCAATGGTGTCACCTACCACGTTCATCACACGGCCCTTGATCTGGTTACCGATCGGCATCGTGATCGGACGACCCGTAGGAACGACTTCCATTCCGCGCTTCAATCCGTCCGTGCTGTCCATGGCCACGCAACGTACCGTGTCTTCACCGATGTGCTGCTGTACTTCAATCACCAGCGTACGACCGTCGCTACGGGCGATCGTCATGGCATCGTGGATTTTCGGCAAGGCGTGTTCCACGTCTTGTCCTTCTTCGAACTTGAAGTACACATCGACCACCGGACCGATTACCTGCGAAATGTGTCCAACGATTTTTGACATAAGCTATTATTTTAATTAAAAATGAATCTTCTTGGTCTCTCTTTTTCCAAACATCCCGGGTGTTTGTCAAAAGTTTGACCATTTATGTATCGCAAATTTACGGAATAAACTCGCATAGGTGTAACTCCATGTAACATTTTTTAGACTGATTCCCCTAATAATAGACATAAATCAAGGGATATCGGACAGAGCGTTTTACACTCATTCACACAGTAGCAAAACATTAAACACTTATTCACACGCAAATCGTACGTGTGTGCGGTCACACCTATACCTTAAAATGCAAAAAAGCCGCAAAAAGCGGCTTTTTGCATTCATCTGATTTCTTATACTCGCTCAAAGGTATAATTTCCTTCCTCCGTATACATTTCCGACTCAAACGTACAAGTATAAGCAGCTTGTATCTTATCTTCCTCATAAGAAAGAATTACAACCCGAATGTTTCTTCCTCTGTCATCCGAAAGGTCCAACACTCCTTTTTTCAAGGTCCAGCCAAACGACTCCCCCCGAAAAACAGCTGTGCCATCACCTTTCACAGAAAGAGTTTGTCCTAAATGATCATTACGTCCGGAATCTTCTTCCGAGTTCGACCAGTCATTCGCCGTCACTTTCCATGTACCAATAATCTCACTCTGCGTGACATCCACACCCGTAGGGTCATCTCCTATACAGCCGGCCAATCCTAAAGTCATCAGCAACAAGCTTAAAATAAGCCATACATTCTTTCGTTTCTTCATGTACCACATGTTTTTCGTAAATAATTGTTTTTGATAGATAATAGATAAAATAAAAATATATAAAGTATATTCTCATTTTTTCACTCGAATGGAATCTACCTTTCGCCGCACAGCCAGCACATTAAGCACTGATACGATTAAAAAGAGTGCACCTGCTGTCAGCAAGGCCGGCCACAAACCTCCTTCCTGCAAATCGGGTACCATCCGTCGCAACATGTCCAAATACCCACCACGAACTGCACAAAGCACCAGAATTCCAATGATAGCCACCGCTGCATTCAGTGCCACCGTGAGTACTTGATACGGACGTGCCACGGCCGCCGGACTAAAGCCAATGAGCAATAAATTCTCCAATTTTTTCGTGTTCTTCTGCAACAACAGATAAATACTTAACATCAACAGATAAAACGACAGCACACTAATTATCAGACCTACAGAAAGTACTATGCCCACAATCATCTTCAAAAACCATGTGGTCTTTCCTGCATCCAGCTTGTCGCCTTCCGTATCATATCCCTTGTCCTTGAAATACTTCGCGATACGGTCGTCCGCTGGGTTGTCTACCTCCACAATCAGACGTGAAGGCGCGTTGTCCCTTCCGTCGCCGAAGGCCGTGTTGGCCCAGTCCATGAACGCCTGCGGCACTAAAATTGTGTTCAATCGGTTCGAGAAGCCCACGATGCGCCCCTTCATGCGTTCCGTACGTCCCTGCCCGCTCAAGCGGATGTCGAGCGTCATCATACCCATCACTCCCTCTGAGAGCTGCGGCAGGTTGCGGCTCTGTGCAAAACCGAAATTATACAAATTCAGATAATTGCGCGGAATGATTATTGGAATCTCGTCTTGCCCCTCACGGTATGTCCATCCCTCCAAGCGTACGTCGACAAATTCATCGGGCACTGACTCAAAGAACATGGCTGTAGAAAGCTGCATACCTGCCATACCCATGCCTGCCGACACCTCAAACTGAGCCGGCGTAAAAGCTCCTGTCTTCTTGGCGAATGGCTGTTCCTGCATTTCGGCAATATCTGCTTTCGAAAAGGTTGCTCCCTTGCTCACCAGGCTGCCCAACGTACTTACCTTCTTACTGACAATCATGTAATCTTTTTTCATAAAGCTATCGCCTTGTGTAAAGACCGGCAACACATCTTTATAAAACTGTATACTCAACAACACAATGACCATGCCACACAAGTTAGCCAAGAAGAATCCCACTAATTGTGCTACACTGATATGCTGTCTTAATAATTTCCAAATCATTTTTCTTTCTATTTAAACACCTACAAACACAACACCTTGTCATACTCCAACGGTAAATGCTTACCGATAGAAGTTACAATCACGCCTGCACCCTGACGAGTGGCTTCCTCTTTCAAAATACGAGCCATGATCTGTCCGTTTCCATCGTCCAGATGGCTAACCGGTTCATCCAGAAAGAAAAAATCAGCCGGCTGACACAAACTTCTCACAAAAGCTACACGTTGTTGTTGTCCATAGGACATCTTACCCACTTTTACATCCCACTTGTCAGCAATACCCAGCTGTTCAAACCAATCTTTCACTTGCTGTTTGCGACAGAATCCTGTCAATCCATTCTTCAACTGTACGTTCTCCCAAGCGGTCAACTCTCCAAAAAGCCGCAATTCCTGAAACAACATACTCAAGGTGCGTTTGCGGATAGAAGTCCACTGCTTCACCGTCAATTTTCGTACATTCTCTCCGTCAAACGTAATGATACCCTGGTAATCAGTGCGATAGCCATAAATAAAGCTGCACAATGATGATTTTCCTGTACCTGAGGCAGCTTCAATCAAGTACATTTTTCCTTTTTGAAAAGCTACTTGCCGGTGCCATACGTCGGACACAATTCCGTCTCGCCCGGAGAAGACTTCCGGCAAGGTTTGCTGTAATTCGATTGTATTCATTTATTTAGCCAGTAAAAATAACTGTTTCAACACATTTTCTTTATGATTTTTCATCTGCAATACCATACGTACCTTCGTCGGTTCTTTTGCCTCAATCGTCAGAAAATCCAACATACCCACGTAAGGCAATTGCGGAAGCGCTGCAGATAAGGCTTGGAAATTCATATTCAGATAAAACCGCTTTCCTTTCACGTCCTTAGCCCAGCTACAATCATCCAATGCCAGCCCTTTCACGTCACTATCAATCAGATTCTCGCGATTGGTCAAATAGAAACGCTTGTCCTTCACTCCCAGCCAAAGCGAAACCGGTCCGCGTCCCATACCCATCATCGAACCATCCACAGCAACAAACTGATAAGCATTCTTTCCTTTGTCCAGCAAACGCATCTGTCCGTTAGTCATAGCCAGCAATGGTTTCAAATCTTCAAATGTACGCATGAAGTCACTATTCGTTACATCGGCATACAAAATAAATCCAGGCGAAAGCGACATTTCCGGCATAGCCAACGCCATATCACCCTTCATGGCCTTGAAGATAGCCTCAAAATCAAGCGGCATCATTGAATTATCCAGTTCCTGACGTACCGTCGGATTCTCACGCAACAATTCATAGGCCTTTTCTCCATCTACATTAATCCCCATCCAAGCTACAGAATTGGCCGGGAAACACTTCAAATATGAACCTTTCAAAGGTCTCATCACATCGGCCTGTTTCTCCAACAAATCTTTGTAAACCTTGTTGTCGGTCATCGTTTCTACTTCCAACACTGCTTTTCCTTCCTGAAAATCCAGCGTGGAAAAAGTTTTTAAATCTTGCAGCTTCAAATCAGCAGGCAAACCCATAGTAGCCATGGTCAAATATTCCTTCGGCAATATATTCAACGAGGTCACCATAGCAATGTCCTCATCGGCGTCTTTTAGTTTCTTGAAATCCGTTGTACCTGAATAACCTTCCTCGTTTTTCTGACGAAGCCACATGGAAGCCTGATGCTGCAAGTCTTTGGGGTTGCCGTTGTGTGCAACCAACAAAAAAGCATCATCCGTCCATGCCATCAGTCCACCGCCACCTATGGTCCAACGACAGCCATCTCCATCTGCAGGAGCCTCACATGCCTGCTGTTCGTGAAGTATTGCAATCAAATCTTCCAGCTTATCCTTATCGGCCATACGTATCAGCGCTCCTCCCATTTCCGTTTGCGGAGTGGCAAAAAAGAACACCCGGTCAGTCAGCCGCAATCCACTTTCCTCCGGATCTTCCATTATTTTATCTATCAAAGCATCCGCACGACCTTTGAGATTCGTTTTCAGCATCTGCTCTACTGACTTCCGTGTCTGCTCGTCAAGCGCACACTTCCGCACCATCCCATCCACATCCAATGAAATTACCATAGCTGCATCTTTCGGCAATGCGTTCGTGTACGTATTACCGCCACTACATGAAGCCAGCATGCACGCCATACCTAGCGCCAAACTTCCTAACCAATTCAATGTTTTCATAATCTCATCATTTAAAAGTTACACAAATATTACTTGTAATGTGTTAGATTCATCAAATGAACGGCAACCAATGCCGCAGTCTCTGTACGCAAACGCGATTTGCCCAAGCTGACAGCCTGAAATCCCTTTTCCGTTGCCAGTGCCACTTCCTCCGGACTGAAATCACCTTCCGGACCTATCAGTACCACAGCATCCTCATCAGGCTGCAACACGTCTTTCAGCAACGGCTTTTCCCCCTCGTAACAATGGGCAATGAACTTCTGCCCTGGAAAATCACGCTCCATGAACTTACGGAAATCCATCATTTCATTCACTACCGGCTTGCGAGCCTTAAGTGACTGTTTTACGGCTGAAACTACAATTTTTTCTATACGGTCTGTCTTGATGACCTTACGTTCCGAAAAACGACAATTCAAAAATGTAAGTTCATCAAATCCTATTTCTGTAGCCTTCTCTGCCAGCCACTCCATCCGATCCATATTTTTGGTTGGTGCCAATGCCAAATGCAAATGTCCGTTCCAAAAAGGTTCCTGTTCAGTTTTCGAAATCAGTTTCACCATACAGCGCTTTTGAGTAGCAGCCGCAATGACCGCCTGATAAAAGAAACCTTTTCCGTCAGTCAGCATCACTTCATCACCAACCCCCAAACGTAACACCCGCAAACAATGTCCCGCTTCTTCTTCAGGTAATTCCTGTGTGTTGGCTATATCAGGAGTATAAAATACATGCATAATTTATAGATTATTTTTTTTCTGTTTTTTTTGATTCATTATTTTTCTCACAGTCTCCGCATACTCGTATTTCTCATGACGAATCGCACTATCTATTTCCCTCTGAAGATCCTCCACCGGCATTATACGCAACAATTCCATTTTCAAGTCTTCATCATATCTTTCTACCGGCTCTAACGAACGTTGTTGAGCAGACAAAAGTGCCTCCTTTGCATAGAAAGGAGCACCTGCCAACAAAGTAAGTATTAATGCATCCGCTAACCGTAAGTCCAAAGCAAATTCATTGCCATCGCCTTTCCGTACATATAATTTCGCCTTCCTCTCAAAATTTTTGCACGAATACAGTACAGCTCCCTCTATTTCTGCTCCAAACAGATAAAAAGCTTTCATCACCTGAAAAGGAAGGGCTAATCTGTCTGCACTCCGCTTTCCCATGGCCATCCAGAGCAGATTACTTTCTTCAGCTGTCACCACTTCCATTATAACTCGCTTCTGCGGACCCTCCTCTTCCAGTACCAACTTCATTGTATTCAGCGACATCATCAATTGCTCTGCCGCTTCAGTTTTATCAATCAAGTCATTAAAAGCCAGATCTTCTACAGTTTCTTTCATATCCATAGCTGCAGCCAGATCCTTAACCAGCATCTTTACTAAATCTTTTGAAACGTCCATACAGCCAATGGATTAAACGTATTCCTTTAATTATGGGTATGTTTGTATTTAAATACCAAAGCAAAAGCCACCGCTACAACCAACGCATAAAAAGAGAAGATGAACCAAGCATGACTCCATCCTTCTACCTGAGGAGCGGTCGAATTAAAATCCACGAAACGATTCACTACTGCCTGTGCACTCAATGTACCTACCGTAGCCCCAATGCCATTGGTCATAATGATAAAAAGGCCTTGTGCGCTGGAACGAATCGACAAGTCAGTTTCCTTATCCACAAACAATGAACCTGAAACATTAAAGAAATCAAATGCCACACCATATACCAGCATGGAAAGGACAAACATCCAGACTCCGTTACCCGGATCACCCAAACCAAACAAGCCAAAACGAAGGACCCAGGCTATCATGGCAATCAGCATTACCCGTTTGATACCGAATCGCCCCAAGAAAAAAGGTATAAGTAGAATGCAGCAGGTCTCACTTACCTGAGACAACGATATCAACAGGTTGGCATGCTGTACCCCAAACGTATTTGCATACTCTGGGATAGCACTAAAACTAGTAATAAACGGATTTGCAAAGCCATTCGTAATTTGCAACGAAACTCCCAATAACATTGAAAAAATAAAAAACGTTGCCATTTTACGGTCCTTGAAAAGCAAAAATGCCTTCAAACCCAAAGCCTCAACCAATGATTTATGTTCACCGCCACCACGACTTACTGGACATTCCGGAAGTGTGCAAGCATATATAGCCAACACGACTCCCCAGGCTGCACAAGTGAAAAACTGCATATAATTAGCTTGAAAGCCCATTAAATCGACCAACCACATAGAACAAATAAAGCCAATTGTTCCAAACGTACGAATAGGTGGAAAAGCCTTAATGGTATCCAAGCCTGCCTTGTCAAGAGCAGTATAAGCGACAGAATTCGACAAAGCCAAAGTAGGCATATAAAACGCAACGCTTACCGAATAGAATGCAAATAAGGCCGGGAATTCCACTTGTGCTCCCATTGTCATACTATAATAGCCTGCACCCGCCATAAACAAAGCAGCTAGCAAATGGCTCAATCCCAGTAATCGCTGTGCTGGAATCCACCTGTCGGCAATAATACCTAATATGGCAGGCATAAACAAAGATACAATTCCCTGCATAGCATAAAATATACCAATATGTCCTCCTAGTCCAACACTAGCCAAATACGTACCCATTGAAGTCAGATACGCTCCCCACACGGCAAATTGCAGGAAGTTCATCACAATCAGTCTTAGCTTAATACTCATAATATATTCGATTTAATGGTTATTTCATCATTGTGGCCAGTGAAGCCAGCATTGTTGCCAACGAAGCAAACGATGTAGCATTCGATATTATTGTGGCAAAATTAAACTTCTTCGTTTTATTGGGAACAACGATTTCGCAACCAGGTTCAATTTGCTTTTTTCCGTTTCCTTTCACCTCTGCTACCTGACCATTCATATAAATAATGAATTTCTGATTTTTCTTTGCATTGACAGAATATCCTCCTGCCTGACTAAGATAATATTTCACACTTTTTCCTTTTGCATACGATACCGTGTTGGGCATCATGACAGCCCCATTCACCTTTACCGTATTATTATATTCAGGCACCATCAGCACGTCACCCTCGCGCAACACCAAGTCGGCATCACTTCCTGGATTGGCCAAAGCAGCTTCCAAATCGATTCCAACCGTATACGTACTATCGACCTTCAAACCCAATGTATTGGCCATAGCAGCCCCAATTTCGCGACGCATCATCTTTACCACATCTTCCATCCTACGCAGTTCCTCTTCATTCGCTACCCGACGTAATTTTGCTCCTCGTACGTATGCAAACCTACTTACTCCTCCAGCTCGCTCCACCAGACTGCTCAAGCGTTCATTCTTTGTATTCAACGTATAATCGCCCTGGTATAAAACTTCTCCTTCTATTGTCACATTCAATTGTTCCGCATAACTAGGGCTACGGCGTACGAACACCTGATCATAAGGTTGCAACATAAATCCTGGTTCCCCATCTACAATGAAACCATCTTTCAATCCAAAAGAAAAATTTTCTCCAATGACATCAGGTTCAGTCGTGCTTTTCGGATTCCGAATTCGGCGAGACACATCCACACGCACCGTAGAAGCAGACTCCTTCAAGCCTCCAGCCGTAATGACCAAATCTTCCAAACTCATGTGATCTGCATAAGTATAGCTTCCCGGACGATTTACCTCGCCTCCAATCGTAACTTTTCCCATATCCTGTAAATCATGGATGCTTGGAATGTACAATACATCATTTTTCTGCAAAACAATATCCGGAGACGTTCCAGCCAAAATTCCATCAATGTCTACCGGCAGGACCTCACGCGTCAGATTCTCCCGTTCACGATACAGTACTGCACGTGCTGTAAAAGCTTCTCCCAGCAACCCATCAGCCTTCTCCACAAGCTGACGCACCGTATTTAACGATCCGCTTAATTCGTATACTCCCGGATGATATACAGCTCCCTTAACCTCCAACCGATTTTTAAAACGATTCAGAATGGAATCTACAGTTACCCAGTCTCCATCCTGTAATTTAAACGTCGAGAAATTCAATTCATCTACAGTAGCTACAGAAAACTCCTTCCCATCTTGTCGCAACACCCTGATACTTTTCTTGTATCCATCGGAAGAGAATCCACCCGCATACTTCAACAAGGTCGCAGCCGACTCTCCTTTTTTCATCTCATAAAACATAGGGCGTTTTACTTTACCTGTAATTTTGACAAGTTCTTCATAAGTAGGCACGATTATCACATCCCCATCCTGCAAATGGATGTCATCCTGAATCTGCCCTTTCATAATATAGTCGTACACATCCAAACGAGCCACCGTCTTTCCTCCACGGGCAACCTGCACATTACGCAAGCTACCAATGTCGCTCACACCTCCTGCAACATAAAGAGCATAAAAAACCGTAGAAAGTGAAGATAAAGAATAAGTACCCGGTGCCATCACTTCTCCCATTACATTTACCTGAATCGTACGAATATTCCCTAAAGTAACGCGAATATTGTTACCCGAATCTGCATAAATCTTGCTCAACTCTTGTTTCAACAAACGTCGGGCTTCTTTTATAGTCGCATTATTCAAGAAAACGGGACCCAGATTAGGGATATTCACATAACCATCAGGTGAAACAGCAAGTTTCAACGTAGTCTGACTGGCTCCCCAAACATCTACAATAACTTCATCCCCTGGCCCCAAACGATAATTCTCCGGCGTAGCCATATTTAAATTGGGCTGAAATGTCAATTTTTCAATATTAAAAATATTGCGTCCAAAGACATCGTTCTCTCCCACAGGCTCTATCATCAAGCCTCGACGCTTTTCCATACTTTTCTTCATCTCATCCGACCATCTGCTCGCATCCTGAGCACCTGTTGCCTGCAACTGTTCCGATGTATTTGATTCTTTTCTCGCACGACTGACTTTTTCATCTGAATTTGACTCCGATGATGTCACTGCTTCCGTATCTGACACAGAAGATTCCAATGCGCCCGAATAAGTAGATTTCAACCGCAACAACTGTTCCTGAGTCGCTCCCTTCGCCAACAACTCCATGGCAATAGTCTGCTGGTCTTTCCCCTCCAAATATGCCTGCTTTGCATATTCTATAATTTGGCTGTCTGTCATCCCACTTTGCGCATACACGTTTGTCCCGCCAAGCAAACATAACCACAACACCAATCTTGCGAACTGTTTTCTCATTCTGTCTATAATTTTATCGTTTTTAAGGACAAAGATACATGTTTACGAGATAACCACCAAGTTTACAGCAGCCCTAATAAACAACGATATATGAAAAATGAAAAAAATCTGTCAAAGGGAAAAATACGAACTCATTTTCTTGCTCCTATTATTTATCTACCCCATCGAAATAGAAAGTTATCGGAAGGATAAAGTATAAATATTGTTAACACACCGCAAATATAGACCCAAAAGATATGTTACATAACATAAAAGCATTATCTTTGCATCGTGTTTTTCATGGTATTAGATTTAAGGTTAATGAAGATTGGGAGTCTGGGAAGATTCCCTTTTTTTATATCTATCCATGCCATCCGATAAAAAGTCTTATTACATTCACAAAAAAAGGACCCCTCCTAACGAAGCAGTCCTTATGTCTATTTTTAGTTTTTAATTTCAGCTACTGAAAAAACACATCATCGAGACGCGTATTATTTTCTTCTTCTATCTCCGTCAGCTTATCTTTACACGGATCAAAATCTCCCGGTATGTCGAAAGTCTCATCCTGTGAATATCCAAGTGTCTTATCCGCATAAACCTTCTGCATATAAATTCCCCAAATTGGCAAAGCCATAGAAGCACCTTGTCCGTCACGCATGGTATCAAAATGAATATCACGTTCTTCACCACCAACCCAGCATCCTGATACCAACGAAGGAGTAAATCCCATAAACCATCCATCGGAATTACGATTAGTTGTTCCTGTCTTTCCTCCCATATCAGCCTTAATGCCATACAAACGACGTATACGTCCACCTGTTCCCTCATTGATTACAGCACGCAACATCACAAGCATTTTATAAGAAGTTGATTCACTGATTACTTCATTTACCTGAGGAGTAAAGGTAGCTACCACATTGCCGTCACTATCTTCTATACGAGTGACGAAAAGTGGAGCCGTACGAATACCTTTGTTTACAAAAGCTGTATAAGCACTCACCATTTCTCCTACAGAGATCTCACACGGCCCCAAACATAAAGATACCGTAGGCTGAATATCCTTATTCAACACCCCAAAGGAATGTATCAGGCGAACCAAATCGTATGGGCTCAGCTTACTCATCAAATATGCCGAAATCCAGTTATTTGAATTAGCCAATCCCCATTTCAATGTCACAATTTCTCCATAATGCGACTTAGAACTGTTACGTGGCGACCAAGCCTTTCCGTTCTCATCAAAAAGGGTCTGCTCTACATTACGCACTTCATCACAGGGAGAAAAACCATTTTCCATGGCTAGTGCATATAAATAAGGTTTAATAGTAGAACCCACCTGACGACGTCCCACCATCGCCATGTCATACTGAAAATAATTGTAGTTAGGCCCTCCTACATACGCCTTGACATACCCCGTAATCGGATCCATCGACATAAAGCCGGCCCGCAAGAAATGTTTGTAATACTTTATAGAATCAAGCGGCGTCATGATAGTATCTTTTTCTCCATCCCAAGAAAAAACAGACATTTCATATTTGGTATTAAACGCTCTCATGATTTCATCCTCCGAACAACCGTCTGCCTTCATCGTTCGGTAACGATCACTTTGATGTATAGAACGATTCAAAATCTGTTCCACCTCCTCCGGAGTTAACTGATTAGTATAAGGCGCTGTCTTCCGCCCACTCTTTTCTTTAAAAAAGCGTGGTTGCAAATATTTTGCGACATGCTCATATACAGCTTCTTCTGCATAACGCTGCATCCGGGAATCAATTGTAGTATAAATTTTCAACCCATCTACATAAAGATTGTAATTGGTCCCGTCTTTTTTCTTATTTTTAGCACACCAGCCATACAACGGATTCGTTTCCCAAGCAAGAGAATCTTCGTAGTACTTCTGCATCTGCCAGCCACGATAATCACTTCGATCCGGCTTATGAGCTGTCATTATACCCCGTAAATACTCGCGGAAATAAGTAGCCAACCCATCTTTATGATCTACCGGCTGAAATTTCAAGACCAATGGAAGAGCTTGCAAAGAATCACATTCTTCCTGAGTAAGATAGCCCGCCTTACGCATTTGGTCAAGAACAGTATTACGACGCCCACGTGAACGCTCATTAAAACGACGGGGATTATAAAGCGAGGGATTCTTACACATTCCTATCAACGTGGCAGCTTCTTCAATTTTCAGATTTTTAGGTTCTTTTCCGAAATACGTTTTAGCCGCTGTCTTGATTCCTACAGCATTGTTCAGAAAATCAAACTTATTAAGATACATGGTCAAGATTTCCTCTTTCGTATAATAACGTTCCAACTTTACTGCAATCACCCACTCTATTGGTTTCTGCAGCAAGCGTTCCATTACATTGTCTGCAGTAGGTGAATAGAACTGCTTAGCTAATTGCTGGGTTATAGTACTACCTCCACCAGCATGTTTTTGCATAAAGATTCCACGTTTGATGACCGCACGCATGAAAGCTCGGGCATCAATACCGGAATGGTCCTCAAAACGTACATCCTCGGTTGCCACTAAAGCGTGCACTAAATGGGGAGAAAGGTCTTCATACCCTACATACACACGGTTCTCCTTGCTGAGAGACCAGGTACCCAGCAATTTTCCATCGTCTGAAATAATCTGCGTGGCAAACTTCAGGTTCGGATTTTCCAATTCCTCCACCGGAGGAACATAACCTATTTTCCCATTAGCAATGGCTGTAAAGATAACTGCTACAGTCAGCAGGCACAAAAGGACAAACGCCCACAATACATATATGAATATTTTTCTCATACGTTTTATATTCTTTAATTCATTCTATCTATGAAGTCGCAAATTTACGGAATTTCTCCGAAATAATAGTTCATTTTCCACAATATCCTGAGAAATACGAAAACATCGCCCGAAATCTAAGGAAAACGGTGGTACTTTTATTTTTTTTACCTACCTTTGAACTCCGGTATTATAAAAGTAATCAAAAACAGCTAACATGGAAAATAGAAGTTTAGTTACTATCGCCGAACATTCCAAAGAAAGAATTCTGTATCTTTTGGAAATGGCAAAAGAATTCGAGAAGAAACCTAACCGCCGCCTGCTGGCCGAGAAAGTAGTCGCTACCTTGTTCTTTGAACCATCTACTCGCACCCGTCTGAGTTTCGAAACTGCAGCCAACCGTCTGGGAGCAAGAGTCATTGGATTCACAGATCCGAAAGTGACCAGTTCCTCCAAAGGTGAAACGCTGAAAGATACGATTATGATGGTGAGCAACTACGCCGACATCATCGTAATGCGACACTACCTGGAAGGAGCTGCACGCTACGCCAGTGAAGTGGCTCCGGTGCCTATTGTCAATGCAGGAGACGGTGCCAACCAGCATCCGTCACAGACCATGCTCGACCTATATTCTATCTATAAGACACAGGGCACGCTGGAAAACCTGAACATTTACCTGGTAGGTGACTTGAAATACGGAAGAACCGTACATTCACTGCTCATGGCGATGCGTCACTTCAATCCTACTTTCCATTTCATTGCTCCGGACGAACTGAAAATGCCGGACGAATACAAGCTGTATTGCAAGGAACATCATATCAAATACGTAGAACATACGGACTTCACGGAAGAAACCATCGCCGATGCGGACATCTTGTACATGACCCGCGTACAGCGCGAACGTTTCACTGACTTGATGGAATATGAAAGAGTAAAAGACGTGTACATTCTGAATAACAAGATGCTGGAACATACACGCCCGAATCTGCGAATCCTCCACCCGCTGCCTCGTGTGAACGAAATCGCTTACGACGTGGATGACAATCCGAAAGCTTATTATTTCCAACAAGCCAAGAACGGTCTTTATGCCCGTCAGGCCATCCTTTGTGACGTGCTGGGCATCACACTCGACGAGGTGAAAGCTGACACTGAAAAATAATCCGGAAACCTATTCAATTTCAAGTAACTATGAGCGATAAGAAAGAATTACAGGTAGCCGCACTCAAGAACGGAACGGTTATCGACCATATACCATCTGACAAGCTGTTTACAGTAGTATCTCTGCTCGGACTGCAGAATGAGGATGCCAACATTACGATTGGCAACAATTTTGAAAGTAAAAAACTGGGCAAGAAAGGAATCATCAAGATTGCCGACCGCTTCTTCACCGAAGAAGAAATCAGTCGGTTGTCTGTGGTAGCTTCCAAAATCAAGCTGAACCTTATCCGCGACTATGAGGTGGTGGAAAAGAAGGAAGTGGAAATGCCCGATGAACTGAAAGGTATCGTAAAATGCAACAACCCGAAATGCATCACCAACAACGAACCGATGCAGACATGGTTCCATGTAATTGACAAGGATAAGGGCCTGCTGAAATGCCACTACTGCGAAAAGGAACAGCAGAAAGACAATATCAAACTGCTGTAAACCATGAAGCAGGACTGGAAACCAGGAACAATGATTTATCCGCTTCCGGCTGCCCTGGTGACGTGCGGAAGCTGTGAAGAAGAATACAATATCATTACCGTAGCGTGGGTGGGTACTATCTGTACCAACCCACCTATGTGTTATATCTCGGTCAGACCAGAACGGCACTCCTATCCTATTCTGAAAAAGAATATGGAGTTTGTCATCAACCTGACCACCAAAGACATGGCTTTTGCCACAGACTGGTGTGGCGTACGCTCTGGAAAAGACTACAACAAGTTCAAGGAGATGAAGCTGACACCGGGAAAGGCTTCCATGGTACAGGCCCCTCTTATAGAAGAGTCACCACTTTGCATTGAATGCCGGGTGAAGGAAATCGTGGCCTTGGGCTCGCATCACATGTTCATAGCCGATGTGGTCAATGTGAAAGCCGACGACAAATACCTGAACACTGAAACCGGAAAATTTGAATTGGCACGTGCCAACCTGCTGGTCTATGCCCACGGCGGATACTACGAGCTGGGAGAAAAGATTGGCAAATTCGGTTGGTCGGTGGAGAAAAAGAAATGAATCTGATATGATAAGAAAAGAAGTCCTACTCACCGTCATGGGAAGCGGAGTGCTGGCAGTGTGTGAACTGCAGGCACAAGCCACGACTACGCCTATGGTCACGTTACGGCAACCGATTTTCAACGTAGGTGTGAAAGCAGGCTTCAATTCATCCATGTTCTTTACGGATGAGATTTCCATCAACGGAAAAGAACTGGAACAAGCCCAAAACAACTACAAAGTAGGATATTTTGCAGCGGTATTCTGCAGGTTCAATATAAAAAAGCATCACTTCATCCAGCCTGAGTTTTCATGTAACATCACGCAAGGAAGTGTGTCTATTCCCCTGACGCTGGCCAATTCAGAACTTTTGTCGGACAACGCACTTATAAAGAAAAAAATGACTACCTTTGACATTCCCTTATTGTACGGGTATAAGTTTGTAGACGTACATCCGTATGGAATGGCATTCTTTGTCGGACCGAAAGTAACGTGGATATGGGAACGGCACAGTACTACGGAGTTTTCCGGCTTCCACCAGCAGGAAATTAAGGAAATACAATACCCTTTCCAGTACAGCGGAGTGATAGGACTGGCAGTCAACGTGTCAAACATCTTTTTTGATTTCCGTTATGAGATAGGCTTGCACAACTCCATTCAGGCCATGTCCTACAATACAGATACGACCGAATCTCCCCATAACGAAGGGGAAATCCGACTGCGGCAACGAAAGAATATTCTGAGTTTCTCCGTAGGGGTTATTTTTTAATGCAAATTTTCATTTTAAAAGAATATATCATGAAACGAGACGATTCTATTTTTAACATCATTGAGAAAGAACATCAGAGACAGTTGAAAGGTATTGAACTGATTGCTTCTGAAAACTTTGTAAGCGACCAGGTCATGCAAGCCATGGGTTCCTGCCTGACAAACAAATATGCCGAAGGATATCCCGGAAAAAGATATTACGGAGGATGCGAAGTAGTGGACCAAAGCGAACAGCTGGCTATCGACCGTGTGAAAAAGATATTCGGTGCTGAATGGGCTAATGTACAGCCTCACTCTGGCGCACAGGCCAATGCTGCTGTATTTCTGGCCGTACTGAACCCGGGCGACAAGTTCATGGGTCTGAACCTGGCTCATGGAGGTCACCTGTCTCACGGTTCTGCCGTTAATACGTCAGGTATTCTGTACACTCCGTGCGAATACAACTTGAACAAGGAAACAGGCCGTGTGGATTACGACCAGATGGAGGAAATCGCCCTGAGAGAACATCCGAAATTGATCGTCGGAGGTGGTTCTGCCTACTCTCGCGAATGGGACTACAAACGGATGCGTGAAATCGCCGACAAGGTAGGTGCCTTGCTGATGATTGACATGGCTCACCCAGCCGGACTGATTGCAGCCGGGCTGCTGGACAACCCGGTGAAATATGCCCACATCGTCACTTCTACTACCCACAAGACACTGCGTGGTCCACGTGGAGGTATTATCCTGATGGGTAAAGACTTCCCTAACCCATGGGGAAAGAAAACACCGAAGGGTGAAATCAAGATGATGTCGCAATTGCTGGATTCAGCTGTATTCCCAGGTATCCAGGGAGGACCGCTGGAACACGTGATTGCCGCCAAAGCAGTTGCCTTCTACGAATGCATGCAGCCGGAATACAAGGAATACCAGATTCAAGTGCAGAAGAACGCCCGCGTATTGGCACAGGCATTGATGGATCGTGGCTTTACCATCGTATCAGGTGGTACCGACAACCACTCCATGCTGGTAGATTTGCGTACCAAGTATCCAGACCTGACTGGAAAGGTTGCTGAAAAGGCACTGGTAGCTGCCGACATTACCGTAAACAAGAACATGGTGCCGTTTGACACCCGTTCTGCGTTCCAAACATCCGGTATCCGTCTGGGGACTCCGGCCATCACAACTCGTGGAGCAAAAGAAGACCTGATGTATGAAATTGCAGAAATGATTGAAACAGTCTTGTCAAACGTAGACAATGAAGAAGTGATTGCTTCCGTACGTCACCGTGTGAATGAAACAATGAAAAATTATCCTATTTTTGCATATTAACTAAACGAAGAGAAAAAATGAAAACAATGAATTCTATGGCTATCTTACTGAGCGCTTGCTTGGTATTTAGCAGTTGTGGTATGACCAATACAGCCAAAGGCGGACTTATCGGTGGTGGTAGTGGTGCCGCATTGGGCGCAATAGTAGGTGGCGTCATTGGCCACGGTAAAGGAGCCGCCATCGGAGCCGCTGTAGGAACTGCCGTAGGTGCAGGTGCCGGCGTACTGATTGGCAAGAAAATGGACAAGGCTGCTGAACAAGCCGAACAAATTGAAGGTGCACAAGTAGAACAAGTGACCGATAACAACGGACTGCAGGCTGTGAAAGTCACTTTTGATTCCGGTATCTTGTTTAACACGAGCAGCGCTACACTGAGCTCTTCTGCCAAATCGGCTTTGAGCAAATTTGCCAACAATGTTCTTAACCAGAACAAGGACATGGATGTGGCCATCTACGGATATACAGACAATACCGGATGGAAAAACAGTACAGCTGAACAGAGCAAACAGAAAAACCTTGACTTGTCACAGAAACGCGCACAGAGCGTATCCAGTTACCTGTTAGGATGTGGAGCTTCTTCCAGCCAGATCAAGTCAGTAACCGGTATGGGAGAAGAAAATCCGGTGGCAGACAACTCTACAGAAGCCGGTCGTGAACAGAACCGCCGCGTAGAAGTATATATGTATGCCAGTCAGGAGATGATTCAGCAAGCTGAAGCAGGCACACTGCAATAATCTACACGCCCTCTTATCGGGTCAATCAATAAAATTATGCCGGGTTTGCAAACCCGGCATAATTTTCATATAAAAGATTCAGTACAAACATGAACAAAAAACGAATATTAAAATACCTTCGCAATCTCGTTATTTTCTTTTTTGCCTCTACCCTTCTTTCGGTCATCGCACTCCGGTTCATTCCCGTTTATATCACTCCACTGATGGTCATCCGCAGCGTAGAACAACTGACTAAAGGAGAGAAGCTGGTCATGAAACATCACTGGGTCCCCAAAGAAAAGATTTCACGCCACCTTCCCATGGCCGTCATTGCCTCGGAGGACAACCGTTTTGCCAGTCACAACGGTTTCGACTTCAAGGAAATCAGTAAAGCCATGGAAGAAAACAAGAAGCGAAAAAAAGCCCGAGGAGCCAGCACTATCAGCCAGCAGACGGCCAAAAATGTATTCTTATGGCCTTCCTCTTCCTGGGTAAGAAAAGGGTTTGAAGTGTATTTCACGGTATTGATTGAACTCATTTGGGATAAAGAAAGGATCATGGAAGTCTATCTCAATTCCATTGAAATGGGAGATGGCATCTATGGCGCAGAAGCAGTAGCCAAGGCTCACTTCCACACCACTGCTGCCAAGCTGACTCGTAGACAATGTGCCCTTATCGCTGCCAGCCTTCCAAATCCTCGAAAATTCAACTCAGGCAACCCGAGTCCTTACATGTACAAGCGGCAACGGAAAATCATGTACCTGATGAAATGTATCCCGACCTTCCCTGAACCTGAGAAAAAATAAGGTATCAGGGATTTTCAGAATCACCCTTCAATATAGGAAGGGTAATCTTATACTTCACAGCCAGAATACGAGTAATAAATACTGTAATTCCACCAATTATCTGGGAAAGGACCGAATCCATATCAGACACCAAACAAATCCAATAAACCAACCCACCAATCACGCAAGCCATGGCATAAATCTCTTTACGGAATATCAAAGGGATTTCATTGATAAAGATATCACGCAACACTCCGCCAGCCGCTCCCGTAATACTGCCCATGATAATGGCAATCCAAAAAGGATATCCCAAGGCATAAGCTTTACTAAAACCAACAATAGTAAACAAAGCCAACCCAATGGTGTCAAACAGGAAAAATGTATGGTTCAAACGAATCACATACTTCCCGAACAAGATAACAAAAAACATGGCTAAAGCGGTACAGATCAAATACATGGGATTGGTCATCCACGTGGGAGTCACATCGAGTAAAAGGTCACGGATAGTTCCTCCACCAATGGCTGTGGCCAATCCTACCACATAAGCCCCAAACCAATCGAAACGTTTGGCTGAAGCAAGGCGTATGCCACTGATAGCAAACGCAAAAGTCCCCACAAAATCAAGAATCGTTACAAACGATGGTATCTGAAAAAAAGTAGTCATAGTAAAATTTTCACCAAGTATAACTCAAACCAAAACTAAGCAATTCCTGCAACTGGAAATAGCTGTCGCCTACTTCACGTGACACGCCATCATCGAAACGGCCATGTACAAACAGTTTCGTAGAAAGGTATTTATTGATAGAGAAAGTAAAGGTATTTTCCCATTCAGCCAAGACTTTCTCATAGTTTGTGGTATAAGAAAGACGAGACTCCCACATCAACATGGAAAAGACCTTCCACTTCAAGGTAGATTCCAGACGGGAACCCCATACGCTTTCCCGTTTATGCCCTTCCTCAATATTGAATTTAGTCGGGTCAACCTTATCGCTGGCCACACTATACAATGTGTAGTTGATCGGGTTAATCAACACAGACAAATTACATATACCGTCTTTCACAAACTTGTAGTCCATACCGAGACCGACGTTCAATTCTGCCGGCGAGAAAAATGCAGAGACGAGGTTATCAGAGTTGGTGTCATAATTCGAGAAGAACTGTGTCTTAAATTCCGCAGACAACGTATAATACCAAGTACTGAAGGCTTTGTAACCCAGCTTAGAACTTAAACGAAGCAAGTCGTTATTAGCCTTGTAACTATGTACCGTATCAGAAGGAGCCGTAATAAAGCCCAGTTTCCATTCTATTTTATTTTCAAACTGAATGCGTTGTTTGTCATCATAGTTTGCCTGCCAAGTAAAACCAGACAGCAAAGACTTCGTACTTTCACCACCTTTATACCAGTTATCTGAAATGTAGTTCTGCGAGAATTGCAGATAACCGTTTCCGCCAAACGTCCAGAAATTAGGCTTGATAACCAACAAATCCTTCTCAGTCACCTGATTAGGCAATTCATTATTCTGCATCATTTCGAGCAGGTTTTCCTTTTTCGGTTCATCCACCAAGACTTCACCATAAATAGGCTTCAATCCTTCCAGATTATCTTCATTTTGTTTCACCAGCTTCGGATACTCCAAATAGAAAGAAAGCAACTGACGATTGACAAACTTATCCACTTGCTGAGAATGACGCAAGTCTTTCAGATGAGGTAACTGCTTTTTAAGAGTATCCTCTTTTATAAAAGGTATTATCGGCTTCCAGTCCGAAATACTGAATGCCTGCTCAATGGGAGCGTCGTAATACGTAGCTGGCATGGACAGCTTATAATAGTCGGGATTTGAACGGATGCCTGTAATCAACAAATAAATATCATCCCAACGTTCCAGCTGAGCATCATAGCCCTGACGGAAATCCTGCAATATCTGCCAGAATTTCTGCACTTCCATCGAGGACTCAGGTTTCTTAACGCCCGTTGCTCTCACTTTCTGAGCTGTTTCCTGAACTACTACAGACGGAATAGTACGCTGAAGCGAGTCTACTTTTTCTTGTCTCACATTTGAATTTGAAGAAGTTTCCAACTGCTGTGCAGCCAACCCACTGCACACCATACACAATACCACAAACAAACCTGTCTTTCTCATTTTTATCTTTATTCTTCAATTTCGTGCAAAAGTACGATTTATTTCTAAAAGAATAGAACTTTAACTAGGAGTATTTGTGTAATAAACAAATAAACCACCTTCTTTGTTTAAATCATCTGTGTAAACTCCCCAGCCAGACAGATATTTCGGTCAAAATAAGGTTTTACCCCCTCCACTTTTGTGGGTTCGGCTTTTTTTACTAATTTTGCAACTTTGAAGAAGTAGTTCTTCACATCTGAAAAGAAAAGCAGTTTCAGGTGATTCCCGTAACGGTTTTCTATCACACAAAGGAAAGCCCTACGGTTTTAGTGGAATTTAATTTTTAAATATTCATATTGTGGCAGAAACAAAGTATATTTTCGTAACAGGTGGTGTAGCCTCTTCACTGGGAAAAGGAATTATCTCATCATCTATCGGTAAGTTGCTGCAGGCCAGAGGCTACAGCGTAACCATCCAGAAGTTCGACCCGTATATCAACATCGACCCGGGAACTCTGAACCCTTATGAACATGGAGAATGCTACGTAACCGTAGACGGACACGAAGCCGACCTCGACCTAGGACACTATGAACGATTCCTGGGTATCCAGACCACCAAAGCCAACAACATTACTACCGGCCGTATCTACAAGAGTGTAATCGACAAGGAACGCCGGGGTGACTATCTGGGTAAGACCATCCAGATTATCCCTCACATCACCGATGAAATCAAGCGCAATGTCAAACTGCTGGGTAACAAGTACAAATTCGACTTTGTTATCACGGAAATCGGAGGAACAGTGGGTGATATCGAATCACTCCCTTATTTGGAAAGTATCCGCCAGCTGAAAAGGGAGCTGGGCAAAAACGCATTGTGCGTACACCTTACCTACGTACCTTATCTGGCTGCCGCCGGAGAGCTGAAGACCAAGCCAACCCAGCACTCTGTCAAGGAACTCCAGTCAGTAGGTATCCAGCCGGACATTCTGGTGTTGCGTACCGAACACGAACTGAGCATGAACCTGCGCAAGAAAGTCGCTTTGTTCTGCAACGTAGACGAAAGCGCCGTTATCCAGTCTATGGATATGCCGACCATCTACGAAGTACCTTTGCGCATGCAGGAACAGAAGCTTGATGTCACCATTCTGGAAAAGATGGGACTTCCGGTAGGCGAAACCCCGACCCTTGGCCCGTGGAGAGACTTCCTGAACCGCCGTCACAATGCCACTGAAAAGGTAAAAATCGGCTTGGTAGGAAAATACGATTTGCAGGACGCCTACAAATCTATCCTCGAAGCCCTTTCACAGGCGGCTACCTACAACGACCGCAAAGCAGACATCCACTTCATCAACAGTGAGAACCTGACAGAAGAAAACATTGAAGAAAAGCTGAAAGACATGGACGGAGTCATCATCTGTCCGGGATTCGGCCAGCGCGGTATTGAAGGTAAGTTCATTGCCATCAAGTATTGCCGTACACACAACGTACCGACCTTCGGTATCTGTCTGGGTATGCAGTGCATGGCCATCGAGTTCGCCCGCGATGTACTGGGTTATGCCGATGCCAACAGCCGTGAAATGGACGAAAAGACTCCGCACAATGTCATCGACATCATGGAGGAACAGAAATCCATCACCAACATGGGCGGTACCATGCGTCTGGGAGCCTATGAATGTGTCATCGACCCGACTTCAAAAACATATCAGGCTTACCAGAGCGAGCACATCCAGGAACGCCACCGTCACCGTTACGAATTCAACAACAACTTCAAGGAAGAATTCGAAAAGGCCGGCATGAAGTGCGTAGGTATCAATCCGGAATCAGACCTGGTGGAAATCATCGAAATCCCGACCCTGAAATGGTTCATCGGAACACAGTTCCATCCGGAATACAGCAGTACGGTACTGAAACCCCATCCGTTGTTCCTGTCTTTCATAAAGGCAGCTATCAACAAGTAAGTCAAAAATAAAATTGTAAAGAAACAGAAATGGACAAAAACACGTTAGTGGGCTTTGTCCTGATTGGAGCGGTTATCGTAGGTTTTGGTATCTACAACCGCCCCAGCCAGGAAGAAAGAGCACGCGCACAGCACTATCAAGACTCTATCCAGCAGGTCATCAAGCAACAGCAGGAAGTACAGGAGAAAAAAGCTGCGGCAGCCATCGAAGCCGCACGCCCGGACAGTTCCTCTCTCTTCTTCCAGTCTGCACAAGGTACGGAACAGTTCACCGTACTGGAAAACGACTTGGTACAGCTGACCTTCTCCAACAAAGGCGGACGAGTAAGCAAGGCCATGCTGAAAGAGTATAAAGACCAGAAGAAACAGCCGCTCGTCCTTTTCGACGGCAAAGATGCTTCCATGAATTTCGGCTTCGAAGGAAAGGGAGAAAACATCTTGAGCGACCAGATGTATTTCGAGGCCACCAATGTGACCGATTCCACCGTGACCATGCGGTTGAATGCGGCCAACGGCGGACACCTGGATTTCAACTACCGCTTGCTGCCGAATTCCTACATGGTGGACTTCACCATCCAGGCCAGCGGCTTGCAGAATTTCTTCTCTCCTTCCACCAAGACGATGAGCATCGAATGGAAACAGCGGGCCCGCCAGATGGAGAAAGGCTACAACTTCGAACAGCGTTACACCTCGCTGACCTATAAGCCGGTGGACGACAGCTTCGACTACCTGAGCGAGACAAAGGATGCCAAAGAAACCATTCCGGAAGCTCTCGACTGGGTAGCCTTCAAGAACCAGTATTTCTCCTGCGTCTTCATGGCAGAGCAGAACTTCGACAATGCTACCCTCGAATCCAAGATGGAACAGCAAGGAAGCGGTTATATGAAAAACTATACTGCTGACATGAAAACGGCTTTCGACCCGACAGGTGCCAAAGCCTCACACCTACAATTCTACTTCGGTCCGAACCACTTCAAGACTTTGCTTGCCAGCAACGACTTGAGCTTTAAGGACAAAGACCAGGAACTGGAAGATTTGGTCTACCTGGGATGGCCAATTATCCGACTCATCAACCGCTGGTTCACCATCAACCTGTTCGACTGGTTGTCGGGTTGGGGACTGAGCATGGGTATGGTAATCCTGCTCATGACCATCATCGTCAAGGTACTGGTACTTCCCACTACCTGGAAGTCCTTTATTTCCTCGGCCAAGATGCGTGCTCTGAAACCGTATGTGGACAAAATCAATGCCAAATATCCGAAACAGGAAGATGCCCTGAAAAAACAGCAGGAAACCATGGCCCTCTACCGACAGTACAATGTCAGCCCGATGGGAGGCTGTCTGCCGATGCTGTTACAGACACCGGTGTTCATGGCTCTCTTCTTCTTCGTGCCGAATGCCATCGAGCTTCGCCAGCAAGGATTCCTGTGGGCAACCGACCTCTCGGCATACGATGACCTGATTAGCTGGAGCTACCACATTCCGTTGCTGGGTAACCACCTGAGCTTGTTCTGTCTGTTGTTCAGCATCACCACAGTCTTGAACCAGATAATCATGATGAAGCAGCAGGACATGGGCAACAACCCGCAGATGGCTGCCATGAAATGGATGATGTACATCATGCCCGTGATGTTCTTCTTCATCTTCAACGACTATGCATCGGGATTGAGCTACTACTACTTCATCTCCGGTCTGATTGGTATCATCACCATGTGGATTATGCGCCGTATGACCGACGAGAAGAAACTGCTCGCCCAGCTGGAAGCCAACAAGAAGGAACCTTCACAGCAGAAAACCAGCGGACTGATGGCCAAACTGGAAGCCCTGCAGAAAGAACAGGAACGCTTGCAGAAGGAACGTCAGGAACACATGAACAAGAAGAAATAAAAACATCCTGAAAGGGAGCAGAAAGAGCGGAACAGAAAGGCAATCGAAAACCTTTCGTT
>ENA-OOYV01000039-OOYV01000039.1-human-gut-metagenome-genome-assembly--contig:-NODE-39-length-95953-cov-4.401427_pt1 | contig 95953 bp, 72 predicted proteins | sample MGYA00241704_ERZ501380 | MGnify/ENA primary metagenome ERZ501380 (study PRJEB25962, sample SAMEA2042984) | human gut metagenome | biome: human gut; feature: human-associated habitat; material: faeces...
AGCTCTTCCGAACTGTCTGATAGGTAAATGCTGTTTCCTAAGGACTTGCTCATCTTTGCTTTGCCATCTGTGCCGGGAAGTCTTAGACAGGCTGTATTGTCGGGAAGCAGAATCTCCGGCTCAATTAAAACATCGCCGTAAAATGAGTTGAATTTTCTAACTATCTCTCTTGTCTGCTCAATCATCGGCTCCTGATCCTCTCCTGCGGGAACAGTTGTTGCTTTAAATGCAGTTATATCAGATGCCTGGCTTATAGGATAGGTGAAGAATCCTACAGGGATGCTTGTCTCAAAATTTCTCATTAGAATCTCTGTCTTTACTGTAGGGTTACGTTGGAGTCTCGATACAGTGACAAGATTCATGTAATAGAATGTAAGTTCGCAAAGTTCGGCAATTTGAGACTGTATGAACATGGTGCTCTTTGCCGGATCTAATCCAACAGAGAGGTAGTCGAGCGCAACCTCAATAATATTCTGACGGACTTTGTCCGGGTTATCGGCATTGTCTGTAAGAGCCTGCGCATCTGCAATCATTATAAAGATCTTGTCGTAAAGACCTGAATTCTGCAGCTCTACTCTCCTCTTTAAGGAACCTACATAATGCCCCAAATGCAAGCGGCCGGTTGGCCTGTCACCTGTAAGAATAATCTTAGCCATCTCTATTATCATTTATGAGTTTCAGCCGGCAAAAGTAGTAATTTTTTGACAAAATATTGTTTAATATTATTCTGTTATATCCCTTATGCATCTTGCTCTGAAAGAATTGTCAACGGAATTTGGAGATCCTACACCTTTTTTATTAATCAATAAAACATGAAGTCCGTCTCTAGTATCAGTAGTGAATCCAACCCTGTCATTTTCTTCATTGTAGAACGAAAACGATGTTCTGCATGCTGTATATTGCGGCCATCCGCCATTGCTTTTAATTGCATTCTGCATCTTTGAAACCATTAGTATCAGTTCTCTTTGGTTGGGTAACCTGTATCCGTCCGGGCAAAAAGAACCGCCATTTGCAATTTCTTCTTTATAGGCAGACCATTTATGAGCATTATCCTGATTTTTATAATAAACTTCAAATGCAAAATACGGCCTGTTTGCAGCATCTCTCTCACCATGTTCCACTAATTCATGTTTTTGAGTATAGTTTCTTATAGATTTGGGATTAAGTCTTTTTAATTTGATTGTAGGGAATTTTTTACCATCCCTCTCAACCAAGTAGACCTCGGATATATCGTCGGGAATAACATCAAAGTTATCATCATCGGTTCCCAAATTACGTAAAGACCTGTAGTGAACCTTTGCATTTACTCCGTTACCATCAATACCTTTTAGCCAACTTGGGTCTGAATCACTCATTGAGGCACCTTCAGATGACCACATTATTCTAATAATATCTCTTCTGTTTCCGCTGCTGTTTCTGCTTGACATGGTACTGCTACAGTAGTACTGCCTTTTCTGGCTTTCATCTGACCAATCATCATATTGGTACATCCTTGCATTTGCATCGTATGAATCAATACCTATCCATAAATCAATAAGTTGTGACTCTGCTGCAATATACCACCTTATCTCGTTATCATCAATTATACCATTACCGTTAATGTCTCTATTATGGGTAATCCATATATATTTTGCATAATTGTATTTTTCTCTAATTGTCCACGTTGCAGGATCAATTATCTCATCCCATCTTAAATCTGCATTGTCATCGCCCTTGTTTTCCAATCTTAACTCCTTGATTATTCTTAATGAATTTTTCCTGCCGTTATTACTGCTGTTGTTTCCATCTGAATTCCACTTAGGATAAACGGAGTAGTAAGGATCATAAATATAGATATTGTTATCCTGAATAGTCTGTGTACCCCAGGCTGTAAAATCTTCTGTATCCTCTATGTTATACAATGTTTCAATAGCAGATTGTTTTAATGAATAAAATGCTACCGATTTACAACTCTGTCCGTCTTTGCTGTAGAATGTTTCGGAAAGAATATTCATTATCCTTTTATCCTGGTTAGCAAACTTTTTCCAATAATTTCTTTTCTCTATTTCAGACAATGGAGTATTCTCATTGTTGGGATTATAATCGTAATAATATTCATTTACAAAAGCGGTTACAGTAAATTTGTTAACCTTATCAAACAGATTCAGTTCATCATTCAAATCATAATGCTCTTTTGCATGTCTCAGAATATCAACAAGCTGCTGAACATTTACCAATTTATCCACACCCGATTTATAATCATTGACAAACCTTTCATAGTCTGTCTCTCCTTTAAAATCCATGTTGTCTGAATATTTGAATGACTCACCCGGATAAGTTTCAAAAGAACTGTTGTAAATACCATTTTCACCCAATTTATTAAGCTTAAAGTATACCCATTTTATATCTTTAGGCGGATTTGAACTGTTACCTGCACCTTCACTGAACGGGGTACGTACATACCATGAAAGATTATCGTTAACATCTACAGCATTAAAGGAGATTACACTTGTTCCAAAATATGCATCAACAGCATATTCATGATAAGACCTTACAACACTGCCCTCTGCCCCAGGCCTTGGCTCCTTGTCCACCTCTTCATCCCTTGAGTCCACCTCTACAATAATGTCATTTATAGAATTTATGGTAATATTGTATATGTAGTGAGTGTTACGTAGTACAGTGTAGTCATTTACATCATTATTGGTGTTTCCAAGATGCACATAGTATATAACCTCTGCATTTACCTTTACTGTATTTCCAAATTCATCTGTTTCCTTATAGTAAACCCTTCCTTTAATCTTTACATATGTAGCATGCACAGGGGCATATACAAAATCACCGTTTGTTACTACATTAGAAACACCACCGGCAATCTTCTCCTGTTTCTCTCTTAATGCATATCTTTCATTATCAGTTAAAATAATTTCATTTATAGATTCAGGAATATTATTATTTGGAATAATCTTATGTTCAAGCATATAGAATGAGAATGTCTTGCCTCTCATATCCCCTGTACCCTCAAAGTTCATAACCCGGGAATTAAAGTACATATCCTCCGACTTTTGCTTTAAAAAATCTGTATTGTCATCACTGTCTGATTTAAACAGTTCTACATGCTTGGGAAGGTTTACAACAGACCAGTTGGTAGGATAAAATTCAACCCCCTCCTTAGTTGCCACGTTAAATGTTATCTTTGCATCTACTCTTGTTATTGGAACAATTACAGATGTGCTGCCTCCATGTTCGATTGTCACATCAGAAAGAAAACCGCTCATCAAAAAACTGCTGCCCCTTTCCACAGAATTCTGCACAATTGAAGAGATTATATTGTGAAGTTCTACATTGCTCTCAACATCATCTAAATCCTTATGAGTAATGTCCATAATATCAAAATCCACATTTGCAATCAATGCAATCTCTATGTTCTCGCCGCTCAAAACATTAATTGACGGCAGATAGATTATATCATCAATTGTAAAAGAGAGAATATCTTCATACGAAAAATACTTTCTGGAGACAACAGAACCATCTCCATCACATACAAACACGTACAGATTATTTATTTTGCTCTCGTCATATTCAGATGATATTGCCCTCGTAACCACGCTATTGCACATTGGTTTAACCTTAACAGAAAGCTCAGACGGTATCCCATCTGTAACTCTGTTTTTTTTATCTATATTCTTTACACACGCAGTCTGTACCAATATAAGCACAAAAAGTATTCTGTATATATTCTTCATCATATTACCATATCAAGTAATCTTAAAAAAGTAACTTGGTAATCTTTAATTGTCTTTTCGGTCTATATTTCTTTTCTCAAAAATACTCCTAAATCTTTACCAACTTATTTTTTAACGCTTACTAAGTATATATTTAGTCAAAACTTGGAACATCAATAATCTTTACATCCCAAGGCAATATCTCTGTGTCTATGTTAAAGTCTCCCGACAATTCAGACAATACAAACGTAAGTTTATATCGCTTGCATATTTCAATGGATTTTAGTCCTCTAAGGATACCTGAAAGATTATTCTGTATAGTTAATGTATGTTTAACATCTTCATCATCTGTATATGAATAGATTACAGTGATTTTAACATCTTTTATATTTTCTGAATCACGATCTATTAACTGTGGAATAAGAAAGAAATTAAGATTGTCTCGTATAATGGCAACCGTCCCGTCTGATTTAGTTATAGGACTATCAATAATGTAATCCGTGTTTAGGAGTATATACTCTCTCAACTCCTCGTAATTTGGAATAACTGAGTAATTATTCAATGCATCAGAAACAGAAGATTGTATCGATGCAGGATATTTGAAAATGCCATTATAGGCAACATGTTCAAATGATATTTTCTCTATACTATATTCTCTTGAATCAGATACGGCTTCCGATGTCTTTGCATAGAATTCGAATTTAGAAAGCGCATGTATAAAATTAATTTTAACCTGCCCATTGTTTGGTTGTTCCATGTCATATAAAGGGACTGAGAGTAAAAGATCTCTATGTCTGTTGATGTGAGCAGATTGGTCACATGATATTACCTGCATGATACTAAAAAAATGACAACAATGCTATGCAGAGTGTAAAGCAGAGCCTTAAAATAACTATTTGCTACCATGAAACTTTAACTACATTCGGCCACAAAGGTAGTAATAAACTTTTAATTTACGGTGACTAATTTATAATAACTATCCTTTTAGAAGGTTTAAAACAGTTTGTTTATGCACTAATCCTGGATCTCACTCTCATCTATTAAATTATTCAGCAGGGCATACACTACAAATCCTGATACAGACTTGATTCCGGTTTTTTTTGATATGTTTTTTCTGTGAGATATAACAGTATGTATAGATATATTAAATATTGAAGCTATCTCCTTGTTATGTAAACCTTTGGCAACCGCAACAAGGATCTCCTTTTCACGCTGCGACAACTCCTCCCCTTTTAATGTTTGTTCAACGGATTCTGTTGTGTTACGCAATGACTCTAAAATCCTTAATATTTTAGATGGCGTATCCGACATCTCAAAATTTCCACTATAAAACGGATTGGAGCTATATCCAATAGAGCAATACAACGCGTCTTCATACAATCCTTTGGAATATAATTTTCTATTAAGATCTAAAAAGAGAGGATTCACAAGGACAATATCGGGTTTTACCACGATAAGTCGTTCCATAGCCTTGTATATATCTGTTGATGTTTCACACACTGCGAGTTTGGTTGATTCTGTAATTATAGATTGCAATCCCGCAACAACAATATATGAAGGATCTATAATAAAAACTTTTTTCTTTGAGTTAATTCTCTCCACTATCTTACCTCCTCAATTCTATGTACCATTGGAATTAGTACTTTATTCTCAATTCTGGTATGTTTGGCCAAATCCTCTTCAAATGTAAAGATATCTTTTAAAACATCATTAACAGAGGACAGATCTTCCGGTGTCATCTCTCCATATGGAAGATACTTAATTATTATATTTTTAAGATCACTTAATTTATCGTCTATATTACTGTGATTGTCCTCATATTGTTCAATTGAATATGCCCCGGCCTGTGTCTGTTTGCCAAGAAGTGAATTAATATATGGGAATACTACATTCTCCTCGTAGTTGAAATGTTTTATAACCTCAGCTTTATAATTCCTAAAAAATTTTAAAATAAGTTTGAATTCAGATCCATTGGTGGATTCGCTAATACTTAATAGCTTCTCCTCAATAACCTTAATTCGTCTGTTGAGATAGTTAAGATGAGAACGCTTCAAATAGTGTATCAACTCATCTATTGTAATAAGATTAAGCTCTTTAACAGAGGGCAGATACGTAGAAAATGTATTGATATTTGCAATAATCAAGAAGAATCTACAATTGATAGAGTGTAGTCTGCACACTTCATCCACATTCATGTCTCCAAATCCAAGCGGAATATTAAATCTCCTTATTATATCCAACAATGTATTGTCGTTGAGTATCATATCAGCCATCTTGCAGTTTGGAGAATACAGATAATTTGCCTCTTTATTCATTGTAAACTATTTTATTAAACATTGGAGCTAAACATTTACAAATGTATATTAATTCACTAACAAATGAAAAGTTTTATGTAAATTGAATAGAAGTTTTTAAAGCAAAAAAGAGCGGCCAATCTGTTTTGGCCACCCTCTTTATAAAAACTGAAGCTTATATGAATTAGTCTAATCTTTATATCCCGGATTTTGCTGAAGCTCAGGATAAATTATTCTCTCCGAGTGAGAAATAGGCAATGCCACCTTATAATAATCCCAACTGAAAGAGTTATGATAACCTGCACCACCTGCAAAATCATGAGGGTCAGATTCCATATCTCTTGTGATTGTACCACCTCTTCTCATAATATCAAAGAACCTGTGTCCTTCACCGATAAACTCTTTCTGACGCTCCGTCTGGATAAGATCCAATGTTGCTGCAACATCTGTAGCTGTAGGATCTGCACGCCTTCTAACCTCATTAAGGTAGTAGCTTGCATCAGAAGCACCTGTTTCAAGACCTGCCTCAGCGGCAATGAGATATGCCTCTGTAATACGCATAACCCTTGGGTTGTTTCTTCTGAATGTGTAACCTTTATCCTTGTTGCCAATGAATTTCCTTAACCAATACTCACCAGTCTTCTTAGCACCTGTTGTTGGATCGTCATAAGCTATCATCTGAGCTCTTACATCATTAGGAGTTTCGGTAAACAATTCTCTCCACTTTTTGGTAGGGATAATACTTGCTCCAGCGTTTTTGTCATCAAACCAAAGATTATGGTAAATTGTATAGAAACCACCATCACCGTCAATATCACCGCTGGTTGAAACCAATAGTTCAAGTACAGACTCGTCATCACCCTCTTTACCCCAGTATGCAAGATAATCTGCATTTGGAACCAATCTATATGGAGAACTTGTAACAACCTCCTTAGCAGCAGCATACGCTGTGCTGTAATCACCTTTGTAAAGGGCTATTTTAGCCTGTAGAAGCTTTACGCTCCAGTAATTAAAATGACCGAGATTCTTATCTTTGGAAATCAAAGCCTCAGCTGCCTTAAGATCCTCCTCTGCAGCTGCGTATGATTGAGCTACTGTGCTTCTTGGGACATGGCTCTCAGAAGGGGCTACAGTATTTTTTAGAATAACTGCTCCCAAAGAGGCACCGTTATCATACTGATAAGGATATCCGTACAATTTTGCAACCTCAAAGGTACATAACGCCCTAACCGCCAATGCTTCTGCCTTGTAATTCTGCTTAAGAGCCTCCTGTTTATCCGTACTTGTAGCCAATGCATCTATGTTCTCCAAAAACGTATTGCATCTGTTGATTACGGCATAAAATTGAGTCCATAGAGAGAAATAGGTATTCTGCTCTGACTCATAGTCTAAAGCATAAATAGCAGTGCTGTTTCCACCGGCTTCACGCGGATAGAGGTTATCTGCCCTCATATCACCCATGCTGGCCATATATGTTCCATAAACAGTATAATATTTTAGAGGGGTATATAGACCGTTTACAGCAACAGCGGCATCCTCCATTGTAACAAGTGCCTTCTCAGCAGGTACCGAATCGGTAGGTAATCTGTCCAAGAATCCTTTACAAGAAACAATCACAGACAGAACCGCAAGTAATAATACATTATTAAATATCTTTCTCATAATTACCATCGTTTAACAATTAGAAACTAACTTCAACACCTAATGATACAGTTCTCAAAGCAGGCATGCTGTATTTGTATCTTCCGTTTGAAGGAACCTCAGGATCTATATTAAGTCCGGAGAATGTAAGCAAGTTAGAACCAGCCACATATACTCTTGCATTAGATATACCTAACTGATTTGTGAATGATTTAGGAATATTATAAGACACTGTCATGTTCTTAAGTCTTAGATAATCTCCTTTTTTCATAAATCTGCTTGAGTAGTAATAACCGCCCTGATTATTATCCTGTATACGTTTAGGGACATCGCTGCTTGTATTGGTCTCACTCCAAGGATTCAGCTGTCTTTTAGATATATTTCTATGGAATGAATAATATCCGTCATTCTCCATCTGCTCAACACCCTCATCCCAGATATAATGACCATATTTGTATGCCCAAGCCATTGATACTGACAAATCTTTCCATCTGAAATCAAAGTTGAATCCACCATATCCTTTAGGAATAGCAGTCTTGCCCTCTATAATCATTGAACTTGAGTTATTTCTGTTAGTAGGATAGTAGTTATAACTATCTTTAGGCATTGTAGAACCTTTTTCCACAACAGTACCATCTTTCAAATAAACATCTCTATCCACAACTTCACCTTTCTTATAGAATGATCCCTCTGCGTACATAGGATTACCGGCTTTTAATCTACTGTTGCCCATGTAATTATCCTCCGGACAAACGCCTAAGTAATTTCTTGTATAATACTGATAGAATGAATAACCTTTCTGCCAGATATGAGGAGTACTTATCTGAGCCTCATCTTCAGTAGACAGTGCCAAAATCTTATTATTGACTGTTGACCAGTTAACACCAAATGAGAAATCCCAATCTTTCTTCTTAATGATATCAATATTCAATGACAACTCCCATCCATCATTTCTCATAGCACCAATATTCATAAGCGAACTGCTAAATCCCGTTGTAGAAGGGACAGATGCACTCAATAGCAGATCTGTAGTCTTCTTGTTAAAATACTCAACAGAGAAAGTATATCTGTCAAAAATGGTTGCGTCAATACCAACATTCCAGTTTTTATTCTTCTCCCATGTAAGATCTGTATTAGCTATATTACCAGGATAGCTTGCTCCTTTGTCACCATAAAATGTATAGTCGTATGCAGCTAACCAGCCAAAGCTGTCAGAAGGTAGCGTTCCGCTTGTTCCGTATGAACCTCTTACTTTAGCATCATTTAACCATGCAAAATCCATAAATTTCTCATTTGAGAATCTCCATGAACCGGAGATAGACCAGAAATTACCCCATCTTGTAAGAGGTGCAAGTTTGGTTGAACCATCGCGTCTGTATGTTCCGGTCAAATAATATTTGTTATTATAATCGTAAGCAGCTCTACTTAAGAAAGATAATATTGCCAACTCTCTTGAATAACTGTAACCGTCATCAAAGTTTGCACCCATAATAGATTCTGTAGCACCTAAATATGAGAAATCAATCTTTCCAACACGAGTCATTCTATATGTCTCTTTTTCAGCCTCCCATCCGGCCATTGCACTTACATGATGCTTGTTCCATGTTCTGTCAAAGTTCAAGGTTGAAGAACTTACCATCTTGTTTACATTACGGTGTCTGTCTGACATATAACCTCCTACATCCGAATATGCATAGAAGTTAGGGTGACCATACAACCAGCCAAACCTGTCGTGAACATACAACCAGTCTGAACTGATAATTGTCTTAGCAGTTAGCCAATCGGTGAACTTGAACTCAGCCCACCCCTTTAAGATGAGACGGTTCTGTCTTGCATCATTAACCTGAGCATTATATGACGCTACAGGATTAATAGTTGACAAACCAGGATTAAATGCCTCTAAATAAAGTGAACCATCTTTATATTGGTATGGCCATCTCTCATTAAGAATAACTTTCCACTGGTAGAATGGATTATCTTTTGATGACTGACCATCCTGGTGACCATCCTGATACTGCCATGAATACTGTACAGTACCACCTATTTTAAGCCTTTTTCCTATTTGGGTTTCACCGTTGATAGTTGTAGAGAATCTTCTAAGATAGTCTATAGATACAACACCCTGTTGGTCTGTGTAAGCAATTGAGGCATAAATCTTGCCCTTTTCTCCACCACCAGAAAGACTGTATTCGTATGTCTGAGCTACACCTGTTCTAAAGAGAACATCCTCCCAATCTTTGTAGATATATTTGCTTTCATCCTTTGCCGGATAGTTTTTGGCAACCATTGCATCTACATAGTCAGAAACTGAAGAATATTTTTTCCATGCACTTGGATTGTTGTTAGCGTAGTTAGTCCATGATTCTCTATGCAAAGCTTCGGTTTGAGCATCATTCGCCAAAGGGTAGTTATCGTAAGCAAAGTATGACAGACCTACATTAGCCTTGAATGTAGAGGTAAGTTTGCCTGCTTTACCTTTTTTAGTTGTAATGAGGATAACACCATTGGAAGCACGAGAACCGTACAAAGAGGCAGCTGCTGCATCTTTAAGAATAGTGATGGATTCAACATCACTTGGGTTTAGATAGTTCATTGCGCTTGTAGATATATTACCTGAACTGTAGTCACCACTTGTAGCAGGTACACCATCTATAACATATAGAGGCTGGTTGCCGGCATTGAATGAGCCGTATCCACGAACTTGAATGTCTACCTCACTACCAGGTTGTCCTGAACTTGAAGCTACCTGTACACCTGCTGCTTTACCGGAGAGAACCTGCTCGAAACTTACAACAGGAGCGTCTTTCAAAGCATTCTCCTTTACAACAGAGGCAGAACCTGAATATGAACCCTTTTTAACTGTTCCGTAGGCAACAACTATTGTCTCCTCCAATGCGACAGCATCAACGTCCATTACAACGTTTATAACAGATTTTCCTGCAACAGGAATCTCTACATTTACGAATCCTACCGATGAAAAGATCAGCACCGCATCTTTTGGAACGGAGATAGAGTACTTTCCGTTTTAATCTGTATATCCACCGGATTTGGAACCTTTAATCTGAATCGTTGCATAAGGAATAGGCAGCCCGTCATCCTTTGCCGTTACGGTTCCTGTAACTTGAGTCTGAGCATGTATTATACTTGAGCACAATACAGCAAACAAAAGAAAAATGAACTTCTTCATAGTTAAACAATTGTGATTATATTGGGTAAATAATTAATAATTTTTTCTCCTTTAGGGTCTACACAAATTTACTGAAATTAATTTAAATAAAAAAGTTAAAATGTAAATTTTTAATATTGCAAGTTATTTAGAAAAGAAATAATGCAAAAACATATATTTATTTTTTTAACAACATAAATGGCATTTTTAGATAAATAGTCACTTTTAACAATCATTTAACAAAGATTTATAAGTATTGTAACAATAGTATTTTTTTATCGAATACGCGAATTAAGGGGGGGTGTAAGCCGTTTTTTGTAATAATTTAATTACAAAAAACGGAGACCGCAGATTGCAGCCTCCGTAATTTTTCAAAAGAATAAATAGATACTATTTAACCTCTATAATATCATCATCACTATTTAGCAGCAGCTGATATTTTATATAGCGTCCGCTTTTCGCACTGTATTTCGTAAATATTGCTGTTATATTAACCTTGCTGCCGTTAGCAGGTATAGGTTCAAGTGCAAATTTAGAGTAGCCGCTACTCCTTACAAGGAGATTCTGAAACTCCAATGTTGAACTTGTACTGCCAAACTTAAACAAAGCTGTACCGTAATATTTATTATTGTCATAATTATATGCGTATGTAGGCGCATTCAAATTGCCGGGACGAGGCGACTTAGGCTCCACTTTTGTTTTCCCATTGAGATAGTCGTTCCATTCCTTTATTACCTGTTCAAATCCGTAAGTTGTATATACATCATCTACCTGCTCCAAAAATGATGGGTAAACATCTCCGCTCCATGTCCCAAAATAGCTGGTAAGCCCTTCAATCCTTACAAGACGGCCCAAAAGATCCAACTCGTTATTTTGCAAATAGCGGTAATCTTTTACAATCACTGTATCTGCAGATGTTAGTTTTGTCCTTTCTCCCGGAAATACAACTGTATTAATAAGTGGCCATACGGATATGTATCCATTGGCGTAGCTCGCATCTGTGGATTCTATTCCAAGGCTAAGCATATATCTGTAGTTGCCAATAACAAGGTTTCTGCACTTAACATATACTATCTGCCCCACAGGGAATATATTGTAAGATGTTGTCACTCCTAATTTAACCTCAATTGCACCTGTTTCATCCTGAATATACATTGTCCTGTATATGTTACCATCCTTATCGCTACTTATCACCTTTCCCTTAATTACATAATTGTCTGTTACGGTGTAGGATTTACCCAATGCATCTGATCCGCTACCGTAATTGTCGTAAAACAGCTGCTTCAACTGTTTTACAGAGATTATAGTTGCACCGTCAAAATCTGCATCAGTGTAGATTTTCTTAACCTCCGGATTATCAAAATCACTGTAACATCCCGGCAACAGGAGCGAAACAGCAAGGAGAGACAACAACAATAATCTGTTTATAATATTATATCTTTTCATTGTGTTCATTATTTTACCTATTATCTAACTTAAATTAGAACCTGAAATATATATTCAAGTAGTATGTTGTTCCAAACATATAAAAATACTTAGAATCGAATCTTGTATAGTATGTCTTATCGTTTAACTCGTTCTTTTTTAATCTCATCTGTTCGTAACCACCTGTCTTGATATTCTGGTCATTCAGTATATTCTTAACCTCCAAGCTAAACCCGAGATTATATATACGTTTAATATACCATGATTTGCTGAAGTTGGCATTAAGGACAAAGGCATCATCAAATTTCTCCTGCTTACGCATTGTCCATATCATATAGTTTCTCTCCTCCTCTGAGAACATATTATAGTTTACCAAAGCCTCATCGGTTCTGTAGAGAGGATTCATACTAAGGTAAAGATCTGCATAATAGTTAAGGTCAATGCCGGCATAAATATTATGAGGACCTCTGTAGTTTAATCCTATACTTGCAGCTTTCTGAGGGGTACTGTGAACTTTCATGTCTTTCCAATAAACCGTTGTATTTGCAATAACCTTCTCGCTATTGTCTACAGTCTGAATAACTTTGGGGTTAGAGGAGTAGTAGTAATCTCCAATGGTTAACGCCCCCCGGAGGTCAACTCCCCATACAAGAGGAACATTAATACCCAATTCCATACCCACATGAGTCTGCTCAATACCGCTCATTGCAAAGTTTGTGTATGCTCTGTATTGGTCATCATAAAAACTTATGAGATTAGTTCTATCCTTTATTGTAGTATAGAAACCTGTAAGTCTCATTTTAAAGTTATTTATTCTTAACGCATAATTGAGATCTGTACTGAATACCTTCTCTGTGGTGAGGTTAGGCACTAATGAATTTCTTGTTCTGGGAGATACAAAGGCGTTTTTAAAATATGGAGCCTGTTCCATATACGCTATATTGGCATAAATCCTCTGGTTACCGGTAATTTTATATGTCAAACCTGCTTTTGTTGTGTATGTCCAAAAATCTTTTCTCTCCGAATCACCAAACGAATTGTTAGGGGAAAGTCCCTTCCTATATTTACCTTCTCTCCAGAACCTTGTTATTCCTGTTTCACCGGCAAGGTATCCTTCAAAAGAGCCTTTATTGAATTTATATGTTGCCCATATCTTCTCACTCTGCACATGTGCATAATAATCGTAACCATATTTGTCACCCTTCTTTACCAACCTATTAGGTGTATTGAGGTTATTTTGAGACGACTCTACAGAACCGAAATCTCTCTCTGCAAACTGATCTATATCCAACCAATAGTCACCGCCAAGCAGATCCTTTATCTTCTTGTAGTATTCTGTTGTGTTTCTTCTAAAATCAACGCCTAAATTAAGTACTTGATGATCTGAAATTCTTTTCATAATCTGCAATTTGGCGTTAAAGTCCCTTTGATCTGTCCTACGCTCTTCAAGGACATATTTGGAACGCCTTGAACCGGTTGCTATAGAGGGATTTCCCCAATATTCGAGATCTGTGTCCAACAGGCTGTTATAATTGACATTATATATTCTATCCCAATCTATGTGCCTTGTATTCCTGTCTGAATACCATGCCTCTGTAAGCCATGCTGCAAGATACGGATTATCTTTTGAAGCATCTGACGATACATAATAGCTTGGAAGATTCCTGTAGTAATCTGGTCGTGGATCTTGTGCGTCATACCAATCAAGAGCCGAATAACCGTTTTTGCCAAATCTGTAAGCAACACTCAATGTAAGATTAAAATCATCTTTTGGAGTATAGTAATAGTTTAACATTGCAACAGGTTCATGATTATTCCTGACCCTTGCATTTCTTTTGTCTCCATTTTGATAACCCCAGTTTGCATTATAATAGTTATTGCCTATGAGATCATAAACCTCTTGAGTTGTGGCTGTCTGCGCCCCCCTCTCTGTAGGTGTACCCAAGAAGGTGAATGCAAGCCTGTGGAACGGATTGAATTTCTTCTCTATACCTAAATAGTATGCGAAAGCATTGTAATAAACTCCATATACGTAATCGTTACCGCCCTGCCTTGTAGATGCGGATAATGCATATGACCACCCATTGTCACTCTCACCGGATGCGTATGTAAGCATAACCCTAAAGCGATAGTTGTTGTTTGCATTTACGATACTTGCTCTAAATCCTTTCCTTAGTTGTGAAGGTCTTGTATTTATGTTGGTTGTTCCTCCAATACCGCCAACACCATAATCAGATGTCATAAGTCCGCCGGTAAGTTCCTTACTACGGGTAGCTTCGTTAAGGCCGGTCCATAATGAGTATGGAGAATATCCGCTTAAAGCATCGTTCAAATAGATACCGTTAAGATAAACGCTCTGATTCTCTCCGTCGTAGCCTCTTGCTTTAAAACGCATTGCACTGAATTTGTAACCGGAAATATTGTCAAAAATATCATTTGATGCAGAAAGTACAACAGGTAATGATTGGTTGTCATCTGCAGTCTCTGTATCAAACTCGGTAAAATCATCCTCCCCTACAGCTGCAACGACCTCCGGAGAGAGGGAAATATTATGGATATTTACAACTTGGTTTCCAACTTTTACAGTTACAGTGACAGGTAGAAATTCTGTAGCTTCAAATCTAAGCTGATATGTACCGGGAGCTATATCATTTACTTCAAAAGCTCCTGTTTTTGTGACTAATGCAGGAATATCTGTGCCAATAAAGGTAATTTTTGTACCGGCAAGTGGGGATTTGTCAACCCTGTTGACAACTACACCCTTTACTCCTCCATTCTGTGCTAACAGCGGTAATGATACCATAATCATTAGCATGAACAATAAAAATTTTCTCATATACTAAATAATTTCTTGTTCGGATTAATTTAAGTTAACATATTATCAACAGGTTACTGTTTGGTAATAAGTAAATATACAGGGAAATGGTCGCTGTAACCACCCTGAAAGGTATTCCCGACAAAGGTTCTCAAAGGATAGTTCTTATATTGTCCGCTTTGTTGGGTTAAAAAGGCTCTGTTGAAAATATTGCCGTAAAACTGCGACTTTGGAGCCTTGTATAACTTTAATGTACCTTTTGGGCCGTCAACCAAGTTTCTGCTTACAACCATGTTATCAAACAGATTCCAGCTGTCTTGATATGCCAATGTTCCATATCCTGCCTTAAACATAGGCAGGAAAGGGTTAAACAGCGTCATATCTGAATTTATATCTTTTACCTTTCCAACAGCATTGAGGGCAGTTGTAAGACTTTTATCTGTAGGATCATCATTCATATCGCCCATTATTACTATGTGCGTATGCGGATCTGCCGTAAGGACAGAATCAACATGCTGTCTTATAATCTCAGCTGCCCTGACTCTGTTCGGCTCGGATGCTGCCTGACCTCCAAGTCTCGATGGCCAGTGGCAGACATAAAACATGAATCTTTCACCCTCGATTGTTCCCCAAACAGATAGAATATCTCTTGTCTTAAAGTATGGTTTGTCGGGAAAAACATAAGGGATAGGATAGCTACCTTCATATTTGAAAACATCAGGCCTGTAAAGTAGTGCGACATCAACACCACGTGCATCGGGAGAATCGTAATGCACAATCTGATAGTTTGCCCGCTGAAGTTTTGCGGTTGCGACAAGATCCTCCAAAACATTTCTGTTCTCAATCTCAGAAACGCCTATTACAGCCGGAAACGTCTTTAGCGAACCAGCTATATTATAGAAAACCTTCTCTATATTGCCTATTTTAGTCCAATATTTCTTGCTGTTCCAGGCTTTTGGACCGCCGGGAGTAAACTCGGCATCATAAACGCCGGGAGACTTAAGAGTATCAAAAAGATTCTCGAGGTTGTAAAAAACTACAGGATATTTTTTTTCTGTAGGATTCTGTGCTAAAGAGACCTGTACAAATCCTGCAATAAAAAATATCAGTAATAATATATTATTTCTTCTCATCTTGAATTTTCTTTAAATATAACCTGCTAAAGCCCCCACTCGTTAGGCTTATATGATGATTCAACAGCCAATTCAACATCCTTAGGCAAATTGGCAAAAAAATCCAATCCTGTTTTTCTTTCAATTTCATCTATACTGCATGCGTATGATGAATTGACTTTCCCGGAATTGGCCTTATGCTCAAACCAAAACCCGATTCCTTTATATGTTTTGGTAGCACCGGAAGATTTTACGCCCACAAGGACTTTGTAATAGTAGTTCGGTACGGCAATTTTTTGGATGCCGATTCTGTCATTGGTGTAGGAGACAGATTCCAAACCGCCAACGGTCTTTAATACAGCACCTGTAACAACATATAAGGTGTCGCAATTATTTGCATAACTTCTTACTTTGTTCTCCATATCTGCCCAAATCTTCTGGTTAAAACCGCCAAGTTGTGGTGTCATATTGGAGTAATAGAATGTTTGGGAATTAAGCTCTGCATTTCCTGTACGGTCTGCAGATGGGAGCTGGTGCCCGCGGTCATAACCGGGTAAAGTTGCATTTATTTGCGATGATGCAGGAAATAACGGATCTACTCTAAAAACGTCTTTTCTTTGAGCGCTTCCCAAATAGTCTTTAGATAACGGATATGCAACCCAATTCGCAATCTTGTTACTAAGGTCAAAATTTAGAGTATAGTTTCTCGCCTTGCCACCGTTTATGGTAGCATAGTGAGAAACTGTTTTAACAGTTGCTGTATTTGCAGGTATTACAGGAAGTTCACTGTACCTGTTGGGGTAACTGTCTGCACCTAACTGGGTAAAGACAACCTGTGCCGTTTCTGTTCCTTGAATAACTTTAATGGTAGCATCTCTCTTGTCATTGCTGTAATTAACTGTATAGGTTAATGTAAGTGTTGCATTACCGGTACCGCTTGTAGGTGAGAGTTTACACCAAGCCTCTGTTCCGGCAGGGAACTCCACTGTTGCAGCCCATGTACCATTAGATGCAATTTTCACAAACTGCGCAACATCACTTGCAGCAGCCTCTGCACGTTGCAAAGTAACAGTTACACTATCCTTTACATGCACCTCCTCCTTTTTGCTACAGGAGAAGAGAACAAAAGAGAACGCTATAAAAGTTAATAAATATTTGAAACTTGCAAATTGTCTCTTTAATAACATCATTATACCTTTTATACAAGCAATCTATGCCTTAAGCTATTAAGACATAGACTGCTTATTATAATCTATTTTACATTTATGGCAAAGATTACAACTCTTGGATCAGTTGCGCCATTCTCTTTAGTTGACTCAATGGTAATTGTCGTTTTATCTGTCATATCTTTAAGTTCATAAGAAAGCAACGCAGAGGTGTCAACAGAAGAGAGTTCAAATGGACCATTACCGTTACAACCGTTATTTCCATTAATTGCATCAGTAGTTACAGATGAACTGCCGTTTATAGTTCCACCATTATTTACAGTAATCTTTAATGCACCTTTTTTTCCTTTCCAACCGTATGCATAGAATGTAAGCTTGGCATCTCCTGTCTTTGGAAGAACCGTTGTTGTACCAACTCCGGTTTTCTTGGCCGTACCAAACTTAACGCATTTATACGAATTACCATCAATTTTAACTAATAAGTCTGCCCCTTTATATGATGTATAGACGCTATTTGTCTCATCTTCTGGAACAGTCACATTCGAATCATAATTTGCAGCTGTGGCAGATGCGACATTAGCCTTTACTGTTTTTACAGACAAAGCTTCTATGCCGTTAATCTCAAATGTAACAGCACCGGCATTTGCAGGGGTGCCGGTAATGGCAATCTCAATATTTCCACTACCCTTAGCCAAGGCTACCTCTTTATTTGATACAGCATTTATACCGTTTGCTGCAGCACCGGATACAGCCACAGATACTGTATACTTTTCAGTTCCATCTGCGTTACTGTACGGAATAGTTAGTTTACCCTCCTCAATGGCAACCTTCTCCTTAAACAAATTGGCTTTGAAGACAGGAGTCCCAAATGAAAGAGTTGCCGTGCCGGATGAGAAACGAGCGCCTGTAAGAGCTGCGTAATCAGATGCAACGGTAGGCAACATCTGGATAGATGTTTCACCCTCTTTATTAGTATTGATAGATGCAATACCCTTTAAAGCTCCGCTACCTTGAGGTAGCTTGTCTTCTACGAATTTAGAGTATTTGGATGTAAACATTATGAATTTCTCGCCTGTTTTTGCCTCCATATTAACACTCTTATGGTTTGAAGCATCACCAACTGTTCCATTAAGTTCGCTCTCTACAACCTGTACATCTGCAACAGAAACGTACATTGACTCATACTTGCCGGACATCAAATCAGCTGCAGAAATTGACACAGGATCTAATTTCTTTACAACACCTGTTGCAACGGCTTTATCATTTGCAAAATTATTCAATTGAAGCAACCCGTTGTATTTAGACAGCTGCGCACCTTGCAGATTAAGCTCAAGCTCTGTTCCTATAGCCAAATCTGAGTTTGCTGCAAATCTAATAGTTATACCGGCTGTTGCATCAGATACCACAATATTCTTTAACGAAGTACTGTTTCCGCCATCTTTATCACTTACAACCGTCACTTTTGCATAGACATCCTCTGTTACAGTTGTTTCCCCTTTTGCTCTGAGCTGTGCAACAGATATGTATGTTTTCTCTCCTGGAGTTGGAGGGGTAACACCACCATCCGGATTAATAAGATTTCCTTCACCAACATTTATTATTGTAAAATCATCAAATCTGTATCCCTGATTTGAACCTATATTTGAGGTCTCAATCTTAACATACAACTTCTCTGCACCTGCAGGAACCTTAAACTCAGATTTAATCCAATACCAATTGCCACCGGCACTCTCTGTAGTATAACCCAATTCGGCATATTTGCTCCCGTCAAAACCTGCATAAAGTTTAAAATCACCGGATTTAATTTCACCGAATGTGGCTCCACCGGAATATGCACTTTGGAATATACCTCCAAACTTTAATGTAAGGTTGTCGTTTCCTTTTATGTTTATGTTGTTGATTATAAATTTAGATGTGTTCTTGTTCATTCCAACATAAGGAGGTTTGCTTAGGTTAGATCCCTCGGCAGGGTCAAATGCAGAACCGCTGTTAGAAACATTTGAGCTATTGCCCGAATATGTTACTGCACTTTGATCTAACGTACCTTTTCTGCTCCAACCAGTAAACTGGTCTATGTATGGCCAATAATTGCCATCCTTAGCTACAGTTGTACCACAGTTCTCAAAATAGAGTGTGTCTGCCTTTGCAATAGTGCCATTGGCAAGTTGTGTAATCTTTACGTTTGCAGAGAGCACGCTTGCTGTAATCTTAATTGTAGCAGTACGTTCTGTCCCTTTATTAGGCAGTACGGAAACCTTTACTACAGCATCTCCACTGCCTTGGCTTACATCCATTGCTGCCCATTCAGAAGCGTTTGGCTCGACAAAAGCGGCAGACCAATCTCTGTTTGTGGAGATATTTATCTCTTGCGAAACAAGCTCTCCTTCTGCTTCAAATTGCAAAGATTCCGGAGTCACTGTCAATTGAGGCCCCTCTTTTTCGGGGTCCTCTTTAGAACAATTCCACAGGCCAAAGACAGACAATACCATCAAAGCCCTTAGAATAAATTTAAATCTGTTCATAATATTTTAATTAATATATTTTATAACTTTTTTTCTTTAAACGTATTACCAATTCTTTCCAATACCCTTTGATTGGAGCTGCCTCTAAAACGCAATGTCGAATCCTTTTTTGATTGGATAAAAGGGCCGTCAACCAACACATCCACATACCTAAGTAATGGGAAACCCATCCTGCACAGCCTGTCTGCGGTGTAACCTGTGTAACACCAGATAGTTTTATCTGTCTCTGTTTTGATTCTGTAGGCCAACTCCGCAAAAGCATCTGCTTGAAAAAAAGGGTCCCCACCTGTAAAGGTTACATTAAGCCCTGATTCCTGAATATGATTAAATATCTCATCTACAGACATCCATATACCATTATCTATACTCCATGACTGCGGGTTATGACAGCCGGGACATTTATGGGAACACCCCGCTGCATATATGGAGGTTCTTAGCCCCTCCCCGTCTACAGAGGTCCCTTCCACAATTTTCAGCACTGATATATAGCTTTCGGCCAAGTCTCTTAACACATAATAAAGATTTAAAAATCAAGTACAAATATACAACAGTTCCCGACAAATACCTACCATATAGCGTGTAATTTGTCGGGGAACTGAAATCAATAATTAATAATCTATTTATGAACAACTCTGTCTTTAAGCTCAGACAGTTTAGCCTTATTCCACCTGTCTGTAGTACCAACAAGGTAACCTGTGATTCTCTGCAACTTGTCTATGTTTTCACCACCACAATGCGGGCATTTCTTGAGGTCCTTGGATGCATCCTCGTATCCACAATCCATACACCTGTTTCTGTTATGATTTACAGAGCAATAACCAATATCATACCTATCCATGAGATCTACAATATCCATTATAGCCTGTGGATTATGGGTTGCATCACCGTCTATCTCCACATAGAAGATATGGCCGCCGCGGGTGAGATCATGATATGGAGCCTCTATCTTGGCCTTATGCACAGGGGAACACTTGAACCATACAGGAATATGGTTTGAATTTGTGTAGTAATCCTTGTCCGTAACTCCGGCAATAACTCCAAAATCCCTTTTATCCTTTACTGTAAATTTTCCCGACAAACCTTCGGCCGGGGTTGCCAATACACTAAAGTTGTGCCGGTACCTCTGTGAAAAATCATTTGCCTTATCTCTCATGTGCGAGATAATCTTTAAGCCAAGTTGCTGAGCCTCACCACTTTCTCCATGATGCTTCCCTACAAGAGCCACAAGACACTCTGCCAAGCCAATGAAACCTATTCCCAAAGTTCCTTGATTAATGACAGGCTCCACAGTATCGTTAGGCTTAAGATTCTCGCTTCCAACCCATAGCGACGACATAAGCAGAGGGAACTGCTTTGCAAGTGCAGTTTTCTGAAAATCGTACCTCTCGTTAAGCTGGTGAGCCGTAACCTCAAGAACCTCATCCAATTTTTTAAAGAAGGCAGCCTCCCTCTCCTCCTTGTTGGCAATATTCATACATTCAAGAGCAAGTCTTACAATATTCACAGTAGTAAACGAAAGATTTCCTCTACCAATCGAGGTCTTTTCACCAAACCTATTTTCAAAAACCCTTGTTCGACATCCCATTGTTGCAACCTCATAATGGTAGCGCTCAGGATCATTTGCATTCCACTTCTCATGTTTGTTGTAAGGTGCATCTAAGTTAACGAAATTAGGGAAGAATCGCTTTGCAGTCACTTTACAGGCATATTGGTAAAGATCGTAGTTAGGATCACCCGGCAGGTAGCTTACCCCCCTCTTCTTCTTCCAGATCTGAATAGGGAAGATTGCTGTAGAACCGTTTCCAACCCCCTCATAAGTAGATGTAAGTAACTCTCTTATTATGCACCTTCCCTCGGCGGAGATGTCCGTACCGTAATTTATAGACGAAAACACTACTTGATTTCCTCCACGCGAATGTATTGTGTTCATATTATGAATGAACGCCTCCATGCTTTGGTGTACCCTGCTCGCTGTTCTGTTTATCGCATGTTGCAAAGCACGTTCTTTACCTGCAAGTCCGTCTAACGGTTTAACAACATAATCTTTTATCTCCACATTGTATAAATCGCTCAGTACCTCACCCGTAAGAGTCTCTATATACTTGACCTCCTCAATGAAAGACTTTCTTACATATGGGGCAAGATAAAAATCAAAAGCAGGAATTGCCTGCCCGCCATGCATCTCATTCTGAACAGTCTCCATACTTATACACCCCATAAAGCTGGCGGTCTCTATTCTCTTTGTAGGACGAGACTCACCATGTCCGGCTTGAAATCCGTGTAAAAGAATCTTGTCTAACGGATGCTGGATACAGGTAAGAGATTTTGTAGGGTAGTAATCTTTGTCGTGAATATGAATATAATTATGCTTAAGAGCATCCCTAACCTCCTCTGTGAGAAGATAATCATCTACAAACGGCTTGGTTGTCTCGCTTGCAAACTTCATCATCATCCCGGCAGGGGTATCTGCATTCATATTTGCATTCTCCCTTGTGACATCGGTGCTCTTTGCCTCAATAATCTCAAGAAACATCTCCTTGGTCTTGGCTCTACGGGCAATGCTTCTCTTGTCTCTGTATGCAATATATTTCTTTGCAACATCCTTCCTCCTTGAAGCCATAAGCTCAAACTCCACCATATCCTGTATCTGTTCAACGCTGCACTGTTCTGCCCCCTTCAACTCTATCCTGTCTGTTATCTTATTTATAAGAGCCTCATCCTCACCAAGTTCGGTAGTAAGCATAGCCTTCCTTATTGCAGCAGCAATCTTCTCCCTGTTGAATCCGGCAACTCTGCCATCTCTTTTTAATACAGTTTTAATCATAAACTTAACCAATTGAAAATAATAATATTCTGCTTCCCGACAAAATATCCGGGCTGTTAACCAAATGACACCTCGGGTTGGTGCAAAATTAAAAACAGACGCAGTAATTGTCAAATAAACCCATATAAAGTTATTAACAAATAATTCACATATTGCGCGTAATGGAACTATATGCCAATAAAGTAAATATCTTTGCACACGTAAAATTGGGAGTTGTTTTAACTTTATAGCATACCAAAAGCAGCTCCTTACTATTCAGTAAGCGTAAAAAAATAAGTTGGTAAAGATTAAGCAGTGTTTTTGAGAAAAGAAATATAGACCAAAAAGACGATTAAAGATTACCAAGTTATTTTTTTAAGATTACTTAACACAATGTAGCCAGATGAATAAAGATACGATTGTTAACATCTCAAGAGACCGCATTTTGCTATTAGACGGTGCAATGGGGACAATGATTCAGAAATTCAACTTATCAGAAAAGGATTTTAGAGGAGAGAAATTCTGCAACCACAACACAAATCTGAAAGGATGCAACGATATTCTATCTATTACAAAACCATCTGTAATAGAAGAAATTCACATGCAATATCTGTTGGCAGGTGCAGACATAATAACAACCAATTCATTCAACAGCAATGCTATCTCCTTAAATGACTACAACTTACAAGAGTATGTATATGAGATAAACTTTGCCGCCGCCACATTGGCTAAAAAATCCATAAGTAAGTTTTACGCTTCTGAAGCTTCTACCTCCACCAACGCTTCAAAAGCGTCTGAAGCATCGAAAAGTCCAAATGTTCACAATAGCAGATTTATTGCAGGAACCATGGGACCCACCGGGGCATCCTGCTCAATTGCGGCAGATATAGAGAACCCTGCAGCGCGCTCGGTAACATTTGATGTTTTAAAAAGGACTTACAGGGAGCAGGCAAAAGGGCTTATAGACGGAGGTGTGGATATTTTAATCTTAGAGACTGTCTTTGATACGCTCAATGCCAAAGCTGCTCTTATGGCAATAGATGAGGTATGTTCTTCCAAAGGTATTGAGATTCCTGTAATGGTATCCGGAACACTTACAGACAGCGGAAGAACACTTGCAGGCCAGACAGTAGAAGCATTTTACTACTCACTAAACCATGCAAAACTTTTTTCAATTGGATTAAACTGTTCATTTGGGGCAAAGCAACTTCTCCCATACATAAAAAGACTTTCCGATATTGCAGAGTGCAATATCTCGGCACATCCAAATGCCGGGCTTCCAAATGTTATGGGGGAATATGAACAAACTCCGCAGATGTTTGCAGATGATATGGAGGAGTATCTTAAATTTGGTATAGTAAACATTGTTGGAGGGTGTTGCGGGACAACACCGGAACATATCAAAGCCCTTAACAGCAGGATAAACAGATACATTCCAAGGAAACATCCTGTAACAAAACGCAGTACCATCGTTTGCGGGCTTGAGCCGCTATCTATAACTGAAAATACAAATTTCGTTAATATAGGTGAAAGGACAAATGTTGCAGGTTCCGCTAAATTCGCAAGACTCATAAGGGAGGGAAACTATGCAGAGGCGGTGAAAATTGCAGGGAATATGGTTGAATCAGGGGCACAGGTAATAGATGTATGTATGGACGACGGTATGATAGACGGAGCGGCGGCAATGACCACTTTCCTCAATTTAATAGCATCCGAGCCATCAATAGCTAAGATTCCCGTAATGATAGACTCATCAAAATGGGAGGTATTGGAAGCAGGGCTAAAATGTACCCAAGGAAAAAGCATAGTAAACTCCATATCACTAAAGGAGGGGGAAAATATTTTTATAAAACGGGCTCTAAAAATACATGAATATGGTGCGGCAGCGGTAGTTATGCTTTTTGATGAAAAGGGACAGGCAGATACTTTTGAGAGAAAGATAGAGGTTGCAGAGAGAGCATACAGACTACTTACCGAAAACGGATTTCCTGCAGAGGATATAATAATAGATCCAAACATATTGGCAGTTGCCACAGGAATTGAGAGCCACAACAGGTATGCGTTGGATTTCATTAATGCCTGCAGATGGATTAAGCAGAATCTTGAAGGCGTAAAGATAAGCGGAGGCGTAAGTAACCTTTCATTCTCATTCAGAGGTAATAACAAAGTAAGAGAGGCAATGCACTCTGTCTTTCTATATCACGCCATAAAAGCGGGAATGGATATGGGCATAGTAAATCCCGGAATGCTGCAGATATACTCCAACATAGAACCGGAACTTCTAAAGCTATGTGAAGATGTAATTTTGTGCAGAAGGGCCGATGCAACGGAGAGATTATCTACCTACGCACAAAAAATCAAAGATGAATCTGCGCAACAGGATTCTAACATGACGATGGAACAACAGTTAGGCAGCCTGCCGGTTGAAGAGAGAATAAAACGCTCCATTGTAAAAGGCTCAGACGACAATATTGCAAACTACGTCATAAATGCTTTTGAGAAGCAAGGGTGCTCTCCTCTTGAATTGATAGACACACTATTAATGCCTTCAATGGGTGAGGTTGGCAAATTGTTTGGAGCCGGAAAGATGTTCTTGCCACAGGTCGTAAAGAGTGCTCGGGTAATGAAAAAGGCCGTTGAAGCTCTTTCACCGTATATCAAGGAGAAAGAGACAAGCAGCTCAAAGGCAGGCAAAGTTGTTATGGCAACGGTTAAAGGGGATGTTCATGATATTGGAAAAAATATAGTTTCATTGGTACTCTCCTGCAACGGCTATGACGTTAAGGATTTGGGAGTTATGGTTGAGTCCAATACCATTGCAGATGAAGTCATGCAGTTGGGAGCGGACTTTGTGGGTCTAAGCGGTCTTATAACGCCATCATTGGAAGAGATGATTAAGGTTGTAAAGGAGTTTGAAAGAAGAGGAATAAAGGCAGACGTAGTGATTGGAGGAGCAACCACATCCGATCTTCACACGGCAGTAAAAATTGCACCTCACTATTCCGGAGTTGTAGTTCACAGCAAGAACGCCTCAGACAATGCCGGCATTTTAAACAGACTGAAGGGAGCAAACAGACAGAGCTATATAGATGAGATCAAGCGTAACCAAAAAGAACTTAGGGACAGTTACTTAAATCATCAAAACGATCATAAGACAAAGATATTTTCACAAGCAATAGTGTGCAGACACAAAAAAAATCTTAATAACATTGTAAAACCCAATAACTTGGGAATAACAGTCTACAAGGACTTTCCCATTAAAGAGGTGGAACCACTTATCAACTGGAGCTATCTATTCTCGGCATGGGAACTTAACGGTGTATACCCGCAAATTTTAGACTCACCTCAAAAAGGGATGGAAGCGGCACAACTTTACGATGATGCAAACAGATTACTCAAACAGATAAAAAATGAACATCTTCTAATTCTAAATGGTGTAATCGGCATCTTTCCGGCAAATAGCAGAGACAACGACATAATTGTAGATACATTGTCGGGAAGCAGATTATTGCCGCAATTAAGAAACCAGGAGGCAGATAATTGTGAAAATCTTTGCGTTGCAGACTACATTGCCCCAATAGGAACAGTCAAAGACTATATTGTTCTATTTGCTGTAACAGCAGGAATAGGGCTTAAACAACTCTCCTATTCGTTTAAGGAAAAAGGGGACGATTACAATGCCATAATGAGTAAGTTACTGTGTGACAGGCTAACAGAGGCATTTGCAGAGACTATTCACCGTAAAGTAAGGCAGGGACTTTGGGGTTATGAGAAGGACTGCAGTATGCTTCCCGACGATATTATCAAGGAGAAGTACAAGGGCAGACGTTTTGCCTTTGGCTACCCTGCAACCCCGGATCATTCGTTAAAAAAAGATGTTTTTGAAATACTTGATGTTGAGAACAATACAGGAATGCGACTTACAGAAAACTTTATGATAGACCCAGGCGAAGCGCTTTGTGGAATGATGATTGGAGATCCTGAGGTAAAATATTTTTCAGTTGGAAAGATTGGGGATGATCAGATGGAGGAGTACTCAAAGAAAAGAGGGATGGAGACAGATATAATAAAGAAGCTAACCAATAGAATTTAGCTTTAGCTTTGGAATTGGCTTTAGCTAATTTAATTTTGACAGCCAACGGCAAAGCTTAGTTAAAAGTTTAGAGTTTATAGTTAGTTAGTTAGTTAATTAGTTTATTGGCTTTGGCTTTAGCTAATTTAATTTTGACAACCAGAGCTAACGCTAACGCCGAAGCTTTTCTCTATAAACTTTCAACTAAATTAAGGCCAAAGCTAACGCTAACGCTTAGTTATAATAGATACAGATAATTTATATTGTAAATATAGACTAAAATTGTAAATAGTTATGCAGATAATTGATTGTATTAACAGGGCGATTTCAGATGGAATGACCAGGATGACTTTTGAGTTGCTTCCACCGCTTAAAGGGCAAAGCCCCAAGGTGATATTTCAGGCAATAGATAAATTGGCAGAGTTTAATCCTGCATACATAAACGTAACTTTTCAGAGGGAGGGGACGGAATATATACAGAGAGAGGATGGCCTGTTGGAGAAGCATATTGTAAGGAACAGACCTGGAACAGTTGGGATTTCTGCGGCAATAATGAAAAGATATCATATTGAGGTTGTACAACATCTTATCTGCGGCGGCATGACCAAATACGACATTGAGGATGCGCTTATAGATCTGGATCTGCTTGGGGTAGACAACATATTGGCTCTTAGAGGAGATGCCATGAGAGGTGAACAACGGTACACTGCCAAAAGGCAGGGTTGGGAACATGCACACGAACTTGTAGGACAGATAGCAGCTATGAATCGCGGCTACTACTTGGATGATGAGAAACAACATGATTACAGGACACATTTCTGTGTGGGTGTTGCCGGTTATCCGGAAAAACATCCGGAAGCAGCAAATCTTGAGATGGACATAGAGAACTTAAAGAGGAAGGTTGACGCAGGAGCAAGTTATGTTGTTACCCAATTATGTTATGATAATAATAAGATATTCAACTTTATTGAACAGTGTAGAATAGCCGGAATAGATGTTCCCATCATTCCCGGCATAAAGCCTTTGAGCACATTAAAGCAACTTACCCTCCTACCCCAGACTTTCCACGTTGACATTCCTCAGACATTAGTTCGTGAGATTATGCTCTGCAAGAACAATGAACAAATAAAGGAATTAGGTATTGAATGGGCAATTATGCAGGCTAAGGAGCTTAAAGCCGCAGGATTACCTGTTATACACTTTTATACAATGGGCAATACAGATAACATAGCCAAAATCGTAAAAGCTGTTTTTTAGCCCTTATACCCCTATTATGAGAGAAAATTCAAGACATACGGTAGAATGGCGATTAATGTTGGTCATCTTCATGATTGTATCATTTACAAGCTGCAACAAAGACGTTTTTGTAGATAAATATGCTCCTAAAGATATGGATTATACCGTAGACGGCACGTTAGACACATTAACGGTAAAATTCAAAGGCGGGAATTGGGATATTGAGTACTTTTATGATAGTATGATGCAGATAAACTCTTCCGAAGCCAAAACTTTTGATCTTAACGGAGTTGAACAAGATCAGAAAGATGGCAAATTACTCAAAGGATTGGGCTATGTAACATATAGTCACAATGGTATAGAGTTTTGTATAAGAAGAGATAAGACAAATGAGCTTACACTTATAATGGGCTCTAATTCAATGTTGAATAATTTTATCCTATACATAGTCGTTGGGAATGAATATGATATAAAAAGTCTCAATGTCATAGTTGAAAATGATGATACATATATTGTAGACAGAATTGAATACCCCAATCTTGAAAATGCCAAAATAGAGAGGAGCAACACTCTAATTGACAAAGTATCCATTAATAATACAGGAGACAAAGAGATAACAGGGAAAATTACCTGGAAAGATAATTTTGAATACACGGCAATATTCAACAGCTCAATTACATATATGCAAGATAATTCATTTGAATCCATCCCTATCTCAATACCACAGGTAAAAGATGGCAAAGCTATAATACAACAGTTGAAGTGCAGATTTTATTCAAATTTAGAACAATGTATTATGGTTGTTTACTTCAACACAAAAGAGCACTCAAATTGCACCATACCTCCGCACACCAAAATAGAATATTGTTTAAATGTACAGCATATTACGCTTTCTACAGAGTATATTCTCCATCTGAAAAGCTCCAAAAACGGTAAAGAAAAAAAAATTAGTGGAATATATCATAGTAGTGAGCCAATAGGCTATACTGTGACACAAAATACAATACAATAGAAAATACTAAAAGTTAATCCCTTATGTTAAAAAGCGTAAAGAATACAGGTGTGATTTTTGGTTTGCTTGCTCTTTTATGGCATAGTGGGCTTTTTGCCGCCAACAACAGTTTTTGTAGTTATACAGATACAACTATCAATAAACCTTATTATTTTATAGGAGCCGATTACAGACCAGGATACATTTTTCAGACGGCTGATTTTTTAAGAGGAGAAAATGGAGCAGGTAAAAAAGCGGGATTTACTCAATCAGGACACCTGAAATTTGGATTTAAGTTTAATAAAAACTCTCACTTTGGGCAATTATATCCATACGCATATCAAGGTATAGGGGTTTCATACAACAGTTTCAATAACACAAACGAAATTGGTAATCCTATAGCTGTGTATATTTTTCAAGGTTCAAAAATTGCCAATATAACACAAGACAGCAAGTTGACATTAGGTTACGAATGGAATTTCGGAATATCATTCGGATGGAAAAAATTTAACAATGCAGACAATCCGTTCAATACAGTAATAGGCTCAAAAGCAAACGCTTACATTAATCTTGCAATACTGTTTAAATATAGATTGAATGACAATTATAATTTTACTCTTGGGATAGATGGCACACACTTTTCAAACGGCAATACCCAGTACCCAAACAGGGGACTTAACACTATTGGTGTAAGAATAGGAGCAATAAGGCAGTTTGGCAAACAGACAAAAAACAACAACCTAAACAACAGATTAAACCCAAATTCCCAAAATAGAGAGAATAGCTTGGTGTACGATTTTTCTTTATATGGAGCCATAAAGAAAAAATGGATAACCAACGATAACAACGGCATTCTCATACCCGGAAAATTTGGAGTTGCAGGGTTAAACATCAACCCTCTGTTCTGCATAAACAGGTATTTCAAGACAGGACTCTCGTTTGATGCCCAATATGATGAAAGTGCAAACATAAGAGAGTATCTTGTTGAAGGGAGCGACTACAGCCACGAAAGCATAAAGTTTTACAGACAGCCGTTCTCAAAACGGTTTTCGGCCGGTATATCTGCAAGAGCCGAGGTTTCAATGCCAATCTTTTCAGTTAACTTTGGCGTAGGCTACAATATTATTCATAAGGGGGATGACACAAAAGGATTTTACCAAGTTCTGGCATTAAAGGCCTTTGTTTCCAGACAAATATTCCTGCATGTGGGATATCAGCTGAAAAATTTCAAAGATCCAAACAACCTAATGATAGGAATCGGGTACAGAATAGGAAAATAAAATATGCTCCGGGATTCACCGAAGCATATTTTTTATTGTAATAACAGCATGTTATCTAATTGTTATTTTTATCCATCGTCCGTTCAATAACAAAACTGCCAAGCAGAGCCGCACCTCCAAAAATCAGAATGGAACCCATATATATTACACTAATCAACTGACCGTGTACATAATTGTAATCAAGGCCGAAACAACAATACTGAATAATAAATCCAACCAAAAAACCCAATCCCATGCCAAGAAGCACCGAGCCTGCTCGCAACGATGTGTATTTTTTCCTCTCAGAAAAAAACTGGTTTAATCTATCGGGAAGAATAGAATCATTTAAATTGCTCATCTGTTCTAATTTATCTGCGATGATAATCCTCTCCTTTCTGTGAGTAAGAACTTCTATTATCTTGTAAATTGTGAAAAACACAATTGCAGGAACAAATATTGCCGTTAAATTCATAATATAAAATTTTAATAGTTCAACAATCTTTCTATTTAGACGCGCATCCTAAAAAGGTTACAAAATCTTTAAAGTTTTTTGATTTTGTCTTCTTTAAGACGTAAAAATAAAAAAAGGTTACAATAAACTTTACCTTTGTCCGGTATTATGCACAAGGCTAACGCCTGTGAAGTTGAGAATACCGCAGCATACTAAACGTATATGAGGATATTTGAAACAAGCGTAACGCAGTAGTTGTTGCCTTATATTCATTTTTAGTGTAACATTTTTGAATTATAGCGTCATATACTCAAATGGAAAACCTTACACAAATAATAAACGCTATCCTTATACACGGCAAAGCTGATAGATACGAACTTATTATAAATGAGTTCTCAAATTATATATATGCCTTTGTATGCAGTATTGTGGGTAGTGGTGAAGAGGCGCAAGATATTACGCAGGAGATTTTTATAAAAGGATATTTTTCACTAAAAAAATTAAAAGAACCTAAAAGGTTTAAAAGTTGGATAAGCCAGATTGCATATAACGAGTCTATAAATTATTTAAGAAAAAAGAAACGCGGTTTAGATATTACATTCATAGACAATATAAGATATGAGTCGGCTCAGCTTCCCGACAATTCTGTAGAGGAAATAGAGATTAAAGCCAAAACAGATAAGGATATAGAGATGTTAAGAGGTGCAATAATGCGGCTCAGAGAGGAGGAACAATACCTTATAAGAGCTTTTTATTACGAGAATAGAAGCATAAAGGATATAGAGGAGATAACAGGATTGTCTGAAAGTAATATAAAGACTAAGCTCCACAGAATAAAAAAAAGGTTAAAAGATTATATAACAAGCAAATAGAAAATTATGAATAATAATATAAATAAACTTCCGGACAATTTTTCTGTCAAGGTAATGGCGGAATTGGGTAAACGTATAGAGAGAAGGGAGCGAAAAAAAGGAAAATATATTACAGCTCTTATAATGCTTAGTATTACAGCTGTTTTACTAACAGGAGCATTAGCTGTTATAATGTTCTATCCTCAAGTAGGAATAGAAATAAAGAATTACTATATGGAATTTATAAACAGCATGAATGCGAATGGGGGCAATACTGTAGCAATAATTTCTTTAAATGAAAGTTTAGATAATGTACTTAACTTTATTTCCAACAATGTGATGTTAATAATATGTCTTGTGGATTTTGGCATATTATATCTTTTTAGTAATATATTATCAAAACATCTCAATAATAATAGAGTATAGCGTTAGAGTTGGCTTTAGCTTTAGCGTTGGCGTTAAACTATAAACATAATCAAAAACAGTTTTTCTCTCCATGCCAATCAACTGCTATTGCTCTCAATCAGCTTAAAACGGCTGAGTCGTCCCTTTTAGGCTGCTTTGCATCCTAACGGTCCTTCAACAGACGCCGTTTCCTATAAGCTGCTTTCGGCAATCGCTTTTCCGCTGATTGACAAGTCGTTCATAGCTGTTTTTTAATAATTTATTATTTTTTTATCATTTAGTACAAAAGCATCATTCGGTACTATACACTATCAACTCTTCTCTTTACCCTAAAAAAGCAAAAGCTAACGCTAACGCCAACGCCTTTCTATAAACTATAAACTCAATCAAGCCAAAGCCATACTACAAAAGCTTATCCTCCAAATCTTTCAACTGCTCTCTTGCTCTGCGTATCCTTGTACGTACAGTATTCAGCGGAAGCCCGGTAAGTGTCGCTATCTCATCGTATGCCAACTCCTTAATGAACCGTAACTCCGCAACCTCCCTGTATTTGGGCTCGAGTGATTTTATCCTGCCCATTACCTCAGACAAAGACTGCATGCTTATGTATTCATCCTCAGGCGATTTAGATACACCGTAAAAACCGTGCTCCATATTGACTCTCTGTTTTCTAAGAGCGTCTATTGCGGTGTTTTTTGCAATATTGTACAGCCACGTTGAAAACTTATAAGAGGGTTCATACTTATCTAAGCTGCTGAAAGCTTTAAAAAGAGCTATCTGGGCAATATCTGCGGGGTCATCTGTGTATGAGGCAAGCATCTCCCTAACAAAGATCTCCAACTGCTCTCTATACCTTTCATGCAGAATGGTATAAGCCGTCTGATCTCCATCATTTACGGCACGCTTTACAAGCTCCTCATCTTGTATTTCCGCACAGTATTTTTTCATTGGCAAATCTCTTCCGTTACAAATCTCTTCTGTTACAAGCCTTTTCTGTTGTTAATATGTTCCGTTGTAAATATGATATGTTAATGTGCCTCTAACCAGTTGTTTCCAACACCGGCTTCGGCCACAAGCGGAACGCGTAGCTTTATTACGCTCTCCATCTGCTTGGTTACAAGCTCTTTCAGCTGTTCTATCTCATTTGGAACAACATCAAAAACAAGCTCGTCATGTACCTGCAGGATCATCTTGCTTTTAAGGTTCATCTGCTTCATGCAGCGGTACACATTTATCATTGCCACCTTAATTATATCTGCCGCACTTCCCTGCAGTGGTGCATTTATGGCATTACGCTCATTGTAGCCCCTAACCGTGGCATTACGGGAGTTTATGTCGGGAAGAAAACGCTTACGTCCGCAAATTGTCTCCACAAAACCATCTTTACGCCCCTTCTCTATCATATTGTCCATATATTCCTTCACCTTAGGGTAGTTGCGGAAGTACTCCTCAATAAGCTCTTTGGAGGCTGTTCTGCTCATTCCAAGCCTCTGAGAAAGTCCAAAAGAAGAGATGCCATAGATTATTCCAAAGTTTGCAACCTTGGCCCTGCTCCGCTGCTCACGTGTAACCTCCTCCTCCGGAACACCAAATACTTTTGCCGCCGTTGCCGTGTGAATATCTTTTCCTTTATTAAAGGCATCCACAAGGTGTGGATCGTTACTCATGTGCGCCATAAGCCGCAACTCTATCTGCGAGTAGTCTGCAGAGAGGATCTTGCCTTCGCTGAACTGCGATACAAATGCTTTCCTTATCTCCTTGCCCCTACTGGTCCTAACCGGAATATTCTGTAGGTTGGGGTTTGTTGAGCTAAGCCGTCCTGTTGCCGTAAGCGCCTGATTGAATGTTGTATGTACTTTACCGTCTTTTGGCGAAATGAGCAATGGAATATTATCTGTATATGATGATATAAGCTTCTTTAACCCGCGGTACTCAAGAATCATATTAACTATTGGGTGGCTTCCTTCCAACTCAGTTAACGTCTTTTCATCTGTACTGTAGTGACCTGTTGAGCTTTTTTTTGCTTTTGGATTGAGTTTTAGTTTCTCGTACAGAAGTTGGGCAACCTGTTTTGGTGATGAGAGGTTAAGAAACATATCATCTGCAATCATGCGAGCATCGTCCTCTATCTTTAGTAACTCATACGTAAGTTCTTTGCTGTATCTTAGCAGATGCTCCGTATCTATCTTAACACCTGTGTATTCCATATCTGCTAATACCGGAATAAGCGGTGCCTCTATGTCTGTGTACAGCTTTGTCTGTCCTGTCTTCTCCAACTCTGCGGCAAGCTGCTTGCGCAGTTCCACCAACAAAGAGACCGATATATGCTGCCTTTCACCCTCTGCCAACGGCTCTATATCTGTGTTAAGGTATGTCTTAAAGAGTATCTCCTCCTTATGAGCTCTTTCGGGTTGCAGTACATAATGCATAAGCTCTATGTCATATAATCGTCCGCACAACTCCATGCCGTTATCTCTTAATGTCTTTATGTAATCCTTAATGTTATATCCTGTCTTTGCAATCTTATCATCTGCAAGCAAATGTTCTGCATCTTTATACTGCTGCACCTTTGTATATTTGCCGGAAATTCCAAGATATAGTACAGAATCATAAATCCTTAACGCAACCTCCCCCTCTGCAGCGGCAACCATGGCAAGCTCTCTATAAGATACCTCGGCAACATTCATCACAGAAACAGGTTCTTTTACACCACTTGAACTCTCAGCAGAACCGAAAGAGCTGAACAGATCCGGTTCTGTAAAGGCCGCCGTCTCCTTTTTCTCGTTGCTGCCACCATCCTTCCCCCCCATATCCACAAACTTCCTGAGAGAATTAAACTCATAATCCGCAATTATCTCGTTTAGTTTGTCATAATCAGGATACCTGTATTTAATTGAATCCAACGACACAGGTAGATCTATATCTGTCTTTATTGTTACAAGGAACTTGCTCATCTGCAAGTGGTCCAACGACTGCTCCACCGCTGTTCTCTGCTTGGGAGACAGCTCGTCCCTGTGCTCTACAATATTATCAACACTGCCAAACTGTGCAATAAGCTTTTTAGCTCCAACCTCCCCTATACCCTTGATTCCCGGCACATTATCAGAAGCGTCTCCGCAAATTGTAAGAATATCTATAACCTGTTTGGGGTTCTCAATACTATACTGCTCGCATACCTCCTTTGGCCCCACCACCTGTGGTTCCTCCCCTTTTCCTAACTTATACTGCATAACATTGGCAGATATAAGTTGGCCGTAGTCTTTGTCGGGAGTAACCATAAAAATCTCATTATCACTATTATCCCACTGTGTTGCCATTGAACCTATCACATCATCCGCCTCATATCCGGGCATCATCACCACAGGTATGTTAAGCGCCTTTAGAATCTCCTGCAACGGCTCAAGCGCAGCCTTAACAAGCTCCGGCGCAGCACTTCTGTTAGCCTTATACTCCTCGTAAGCATCATGTCTGAAGGTCTTTGCAGGGGGATCAAACGCAACCGCGATATGCGATGGATGCTCCTTGGAGATAATCTCCAGAATCATCTTTGTAAAGCCATACAGAATAGATGTATCAACCCCCTTTGAGTTAATCATTGGTCTGCGCATAAACGCATAATACATTCTGAATATCTGAGAATGGCCATCTATGAGAAATATCCTGTTCATGGGGTATAATTTATTCGTTTATCCATTCCGCGTACGATGTAGCCGTTTCATAAAGTCTTAAACTATAAAGCTTTACATCTGCAGGAAGCCTTCTGCATATACACTCCGCAAAATATGTTATAAGATTCTCGCATGTTGGCTGAAAGTCCACAACCACAACATTTCCGTACTGTTCAGACAGTTCAGACGCTCCCGGAGAATCGCTCCTTAAGACCAAAGCATGGTCAAAATGCCTTAGAATCTCCTCATTCACAATTGCTTTAAGATCCTTAAAATCTATAATCATCCCATACTTGTGAGAACTCTTGTCCTGCTCCGGCAGCCCCTCTATTGTTACATATAATATATAAGAGTGTCCGTGAATATGCCTGCATAAGCCATCATAATTGGGAAGCGCATGTGCCCCTTCAAACCTAAACTCCTTTGTTAATCTTAATTTCCCTTTCATATATGATTATGATTAATTTGCTTCCCGACAAAAATTGTCTAAGAAATAATTATTGTTGGCAAAGATATGAATAAAAAAGGAAAACAGATTGTTACCTGTTTTTCCAATTAGCATTATTTGATAAATTTTTTATTTAAAAAGATTATATTTTTTTGTTTTTAATTAATAATTATTATTTTTGTATTTAGAATTTAAACGATTTATAATTAAAGAACATTATGTCAGTAAATATTAGCGATTTCCTTTCAAAAAGCGCCAAGGCAATGAAGCCTTCACCTATCAGAGCACTCTTAAACGTAGTTAACCAACCCGGGATCATCTCCTTTGCAGGCGGTTTTCCCAATCCACAGACTTTCCCTATTGAAGACCTTAAGAGGATAATGATAGAGGTGCTTGAGGAACAGGGAGCTAAGGCGTTACAGTATGGCGGTACAGATGGAAACAAAGAGCTACGTGAAGAGATTGCTAAGATTTACATCAAGCAGGGTCTTGATATAGACAGAGACAATATTATCATAACAACCGCTTCGCAGCAGGCAATCGACCTAACAGCCAGAATATTCTTAGATCCTGGTGATACTGTTCTTTGCGGATTGCCATCTTACCTTGGCGCATTACAGGCATTCACAGCCGCTCAGGCAGATATTGTTGGCGTTGAGGCAGATGAGGAACTCGAGGCCGTTGTAAGGGCTATGATGGCTGTTGGCAAAAAGCCTAAATTCATCTACGCCATACCGGATTTCCAGAACCCTACAGGTGTAACAATGACTGTACCTCAGAGAGAGTATATAGTAAAAGTTGCAAGAAAATATGACCTTATCATAGTAGAGGATTCCCCTTACAGAGAGATTAGATTTGAGGGTGAGCACCAGCCTCTTATCTCATCTATGGCTCCGGAGAGGACAATTCTATTGGGAACATTCTCAAAGACATTTGTTCCTGGATTCCGTCTTGGTTGGGTAGTAGCTCCTAAAGATTTCGTTTACAGATACAATTTGGCCAAGCAGTCGTCTGACCTCTGCTCTCCTGTATTTGATCAGGCAGTTGCAGCAAAATATCTGCAGAGTGGTGCTTTTGAGACCAATCTTAAAAAGACCGTTGAGCTTTACAGACACAAGAGAGACGTTATGTTAGAGGCTCTTGAGAAGGAGATGCCGGAGGGTGTTACATGGACAAAACCAGATGGAGGTCTGTTCCTACTTATGACACTTCCTCACGTATACGACACAAAAGTATTGTTCGACTACGCTATAAAGAAGAATGTAGCATTTGTAATTGGTGAGGCATTCTTCTGTGACGGTACAGGTCAGAATACATTGCGTATGAACTTCTCATTTATGGATGATGACAGCATAAGAGAGGGTGTGAAGAGGTTGGCAGCTGCAATAAGAGATCTGTTCGCAGAAGCCAAATAAAAAGCTGTAATACAATAATATTAAGTAACATAAAAAAATAAGTTCCCTCAGATTAAGATAATATTTTCGAAAAGAGATATAGACCTAAAAGATTCCTTAAGATGATGCAGTTTTTGAAGGTTACTAACAGCTTACTAATATTAGAAACATGAATAATGTTCCCCATAGGTAAATATTATAGTTAAAATTCCAATTAGTTCCAACGGAAGAGCTCGGGATCCCACCTCCCGGGCTCTTCTTAATTTATGGCTTTGGCGTTGGCTAATTTAGGGTGAGGAGAGGATAGATAGGATAGAGAGGATAAAGCCAAAGCTATATTTTTCAATTCAAATATATTGTTCTTGAAAAAACTATTAAATTTGCCGCCGATTAGATGTATATAAACACATTATAGTTATGAGAAAGAATATTGTAGCGGGAAACTGGAAGATGAACAAAACAGTTTCCGAGGGCGTTGAATTGGCAAAAGAGCTTATAACCCTTTTATCCGAGGTTCCATCTGACGTAAAACTTATCATTGCTCCACCATTCACCAACCTTGTACCTGTAAAAGATGTTATAAGCAAAACCGTTATAGGACTTTCAGCACAGAACTGTGCAGATCATGAGAGCGGTGCATACACAGGAGAGGTTTCCGCAAAAATGGTTGCATCAACAGGTGCAGAATATGTTATTCTTGGACATTCCGAAAGAAGAGAGTACTATCACGAGACCGGAGAGATTCTAAAAGAAAAGATATCATTAGCATTGGAGAACGGCCTCTCTCCTATCTTCTGTGTTGGCGAAAACCTTGAACAGAGAGAGAAGGGAGACCACTTTAAAGTTGTTGAGCAGGAGATTAAAGAGGTACTTTATACCCTAACTCCGGAGCAGATGAAAAACGTTATCGTTGCTTACGAACCAATATGGGCAATAGGCACAGGCAAAACAGCAACTAATGCACAGGCAGAGGAGATTCATGCCCATATAAGAAAAGTCTTGGCAGAAAAGTTTGGGGAGCTTGCAGATGAGATATCTATTCTTTATGGCGGAAGCTGCAAACCTTCAAATGCAAAAGAGTTGTTCGCACAGCCAAACATTGATGGCGGTCTTATTGGGGGCGCATCATTAAAGGCTGCAGATTTTGTAGCAATAGCAAAGAGTTTCTAAATTATTAGCGTTAGAGTTGGCTTTGGCGTTAGCTTTTTGAGGATAGAGAGGATAGAGAGGAATTAGAAACAGTTACGAACGACTTGTCAATCAAGGGAAGAGCGGTTGCCAAAACTGCCTATACACTATAAACTCAATTATGGCTAACGCTAACGCCAAAGCCAACGCATAAAGTTACCATGAATTATATAGAGGTAAAAATAGGCATAAAGCCATTCACAGAGGAACATGCAGAGATAATAGAAGCGATGCTCTGTGACCTGCCGTTTGAGAGTTTCATGTCTGAGGAGCCATATCTGTACTGCTACATAAAGCAGGAGGAGTATGATGAGCGAAAAGTTAAGGTTATACTCAGTTTCTTTAACAATAACCCCGATCTCAAAATAGACATATCACACAGGCTCATAATGGAGCAGAACTGGAACAAAGAGTGGGAGAAGAATTTCACACCAATATTAATGGGCAATCTTGTTGCAATAAAGGCCCCATTCCATAAAGATGTCCCAAAAGCAAAATACAACATAAAGATTGAGCCTCGCATGGCTTTCGGCACCGGACACCACTCCACAACATTACTAATGATAAGCGCAATATGTATGTTTGCGGGGGAGGATGAGACCCAACTGCCAATTGGGCTAAAAAAATCCTTCTATAACGGATTCAATCTGCCATATACAGATGCACATACCGGAAAGCAGATAAACAGCATAAGAAATTCATCTGTTACAGATATGGGAACCGGGACAGGCATTCTTGCCCTTCTTTGTGCCAAACTAAAGGCAAAGAGACCTGTTATTGCAATAGACATAGACCTTAATGCCGTAAATTCCGCTCTTACAAATGCATGGTTGAACAGGCTCAACAATGCATTGGAGGTTATGTGCGGAGATTCATCTCTTATAGAGGGGAGAATTTTCGATTATATTTTTGCCAATATAAACAGAAATATACTTTTGGAAGATCTTCCTGTTTACTCAAGCGTGTTAAGGGACGGAGGTATAGTAACATTAAGCGGTTTTTACACGCAAGACATTGATACTCTTGTCAAAGCAGCCAAGCCCCTTAACCTTGAGATGATCTGCAAAATGGAATTGGATGGTTGGGCTGCAATAATGCTCAAAAAAAATTAATTTTTTAAGGCATTATATTTGGATTTTGTAAAATAATTCCTACCTTTGCAATCCCAAACAACGCGGGCGTGGCGTAATTGGTAGCCGCGCTAGACTTAGGATCTAGTGCCTCACGGCGTGGGGGTTCGAGTCCCTTCGCCCGCACAAGGGAAAGGATGGTTAACAAACCATCCTTTTTTTATGATTTATGTTTTTTTGTAAAAAGATAAAAGGAGTTGAAGCACAATTCAACTCCTTAATTTTGTTTAATCTATATCTTTCTTTGCGTAGCTACGCCACTTTGCGATAACAGCCTTAAAATCGTTAGGAAGATCACTCTCTGCAAATACAGGCTTGCCGGTAACGGGGTGGGCAAATCCAAGAGTCTTTGCATGAAGGGCATGACGCGGCATTATCTCAAAGCAGTTGTCTATAAACTGTTTGTACTTGCTGTAAAGCGTACCTTTAAGAATCCTGTCTCCACCATACCTGTCATCGTTGAACAGCGGATGGCCAATATAGTTCATATGTACCCTTATCTGGTGTGTTCTGCCGGTTTCAAGTTGGCACTCCACAAGAGTTACATACCCGAATCTTTCCAATACTCTGTAATGGGTAACGGCTCTCTTGCCGGCACTTCCGTCCGGGAAAACCTTAAAACGCATCCTGTCATTAGGGTCTCTACCAATATTTCCCTCTATTGTACCTGAATCCTCCTTTAGGTTCCCCCATACAAGTGCAATATACTTTCGTTCAATGGTATGATCAAAAAACTGTTTGGCCAATTTGAGTTGAGCCTCATCGTTCTTGGCAACCACCAATATGCCTGATGTGTTTTTATCTATTCTGTGAACTAGTATCCCCATCCGTTCATCTTTACCGTCGGGCCCCTGCTCTCTTCCAAGATGATACGCCAAGGCATTTATAAGTGTACCATGATAATGGCCATGCCCGGGATGAACAACAAGCCCTGCAGGTTTGTTTACCATAAGCAGGTCATCATCTTCGTACAATATGTCCAATGGAATATTCTCCGGCCTTATCTCAAAACCACGCCTTTTATAAGGCATTACAATGGTTATAACATCAAATGGCTTTACCCTGTAATTTGCCTTTACAATTTTTTCGTTTACACGCACATAACCCGCATCAAGGGCCAGCTGCACCCTATGACGCGAAGTCTTCTCCATGTGTTCAGTTATATATTTGTCTACCCTCAGCAGTGTCTGGCCTTTGTCTACATTGAATCTGTAGTGCTCAAACATACCGTCGGCCGTTGTGGCCGAATCATCATCATCGTACTCCTCCTCTGCTGTGTAATCTATGTCCTCTCTCTCCATGGTCTTCATTTAAAAGTAATCCTCGTCCTCCGCCTCTTCTCCTCCATCTGCAGTCGTATTTTCAGATGGTTCAATTACAACTGTCTCACTTACCTGCTCACTGTTTCTCCCAACCTCCAACGAGATCTCACTCTCGGCAGGAATTAGTGTTCCCGGCTTTATCCTTCTCCCTTTATAGAACTGTTTTATCACATTGTTGTTTGCAATATCCTCTACATATACCAATTTGCCAAGGACAAGTTGTGCTGCCTCTAACTCTGTCTGAGCCTGTCTTAAACTGTATCCCTCCAAATACGGCATTGGAACCATCTTTGGAGATAGTCCGTTTATGGTTAGAAGTATTCTCCTGTTTTTCTTTACCTTGCTGCCGGCCTTGGGGTTCTGTTTAAAGACAGATCCGGCCTTGAGGTGCGGATTATGTATTGAATCTATGACCTCAACCCTAAGATTATGAGATTTGGCCACCTGTTCTGCCGCTGCAACAGTCATATTCTCAAAAGATGGAACCTCCAACTCAATGTTATGTCTTGTTATCACCTTTAAGCACAATGAAACTGCAAATACTAACAGCAATATTGCTATTGCAGCCAAATATACATTTTTGGTAAACCAGTTAAAATACCATGGTTCTTTTTTATTGCTCTTTCCGCCCTTCTTTGTTTTAGAAGATTTACTCTCTTTTGCCATATATTAATAATAGAATGGGTACAAAGATACTAATAATCTCTGTACCCACACCATATTCAAACTTTATTATCACCTAACCTGTTTCTACCTTCTGCCATGGCCACCGGGGCCTCTTCTGCCGGGTCCACCCGGAGGGCCCATTCTTCTCATATCCGCACCGTTGAATTTTCCGAATCTGTAAACCAACGAGAACATTACATATTGGCCAAGAGCATTGGTCTGGACATCCTGAATATAGTTCTCTGTTGTTGTCCTCGACGTTGTCTTCTCCTGTTTTAGAATATCGTAGATCTTTACCTTAAGAGTAGCATTACCTTTAAACAACGTTTTAGACAACTCTGCATTCCACATGGTTACAGGATCATTATAGCCTTCGTCAAAGCCAATGTAGAATGTTCTGGCAATATCAGACGTTACATTAAATCCGCCAGGTATATTTATGTTTGCAGAACCGGTAATGGAATTTGTCCAAGTATCTGCCTTGCTAAGCGATTTTACGGTATACCATGCATTCTGGTAATTAATTCTTCCGCCGGCAGAGAGTTCCATAAAGGTGTTTCTAAATGTTACCCTAAGATTTTCCCTTACTCTCAGCGATTTGGTTACATTCTTCACCCCCTCTTGAGTAAGCCCCGATTCTCCGCTTCCTCCGGAAATTGTTGTGTAGTTGACACCATTGCCAAAACCTACATTACCAAACGATGATAGTGAGAAATTTGAGTTCCAAAGCCTAAAATTCATCATTGCACCCAAATTTGCAGAGTAGATTCCCGTGTTGTCATTGTATGGTTTTACATATTGAACTCCTTGGTCATCGTAGCTTATCCTTGAAACAATTTTGTCTGTCGTGTAAGAGGCATCGAACATAACTCCCACCCAGCTCTGTTTCTGCATATTATTGGTCCTATACTCCATCCAGATATTATGTGAGAACTCCGGGTTAAGGTTAGGGTTACCCAAAGAGATCTTCAAAGGGTTTGAATTGTCGGGAATAGGCATCAACTGATTAATAGATGGTTGTGATGTTCTTCCACGGTATTTTATCCTAAGCATCTTGCTCTCAGAGAAGTTGTAGTCAAACCTTGCAGACGGTGCAAAATTTATAACGCTGTAAGAGGTATCCCTGTCTGTACGGCCGTAGCTCTTTGTTGTTGCCGGCTGCATAGACGCTCCTACCGTGAGGCTGTATTTGTCCTCGCGCTTCATAAAGTTGAGTTCTGCCCTCTGGTTAATGAAAATATTCTTGTAGTGGTTAGAGTATTCGCTGTCTGCAATTGTATATTCTCCGTTAGCGTCTACATTATACGTATCCTTGTCTGATGTGCTCCTTTTGTATGAATATGAATAAGTTCCCTCCATAAAATAGTTACGTCCCAACGGCTCTGTGTATGAGATTCTTCCTCTAAGGCTGTACGTATTCTCGTTCTGCAGGTAACGTTGGTCAATCACAGTTGAGCTTGTTTCAATTGGCTCATAGCTTCCATCTGCATTGAGTTTATTGGTATAGAACTTTGTTTCGGACCTGTTGTAACCATCTAATTCGTTGTCTGAATATGAATAATTAAGCCCTAATGAGATTGTCCTCCCCGGTTTTCCAAGCCTTTGTCTTAAAAGTAGCATTCCCTCTGTGCTTGTAAAATCGTTCTTGCCGCTGTTGTTGCTCAAACCACTGTTGGTAAGTGTATCGTTTCTGTAGGTTCTAAAATCGTTTGTCCTTACAAAGTCGCCTCCGCCAACGTTAAATCTTGGCCTAAAGAGTATGGAGGTGTTGTCTGTTATTGAGTAATCCATCTCTGCCGCAGCTCTGTGGTTGTATGTAGTGCTCTCCTCCGCTCCGTTCTCCAGGTTGCGCTGTGTGTTCTCCTCTGTAAGGAAGGTCTCCCTATCCTGCTTTCTCTCCACCTCCTTTTTATTGTTTGAGTACATGTAGTTTCCCGACAATTTCATCTTACCATCCAATACCTCGGTATTTACATTAAGACCGCCCATCCATGAGGTGTTGATGCCGGAACCTCCCCACATTCCTCCACCGCCTCTCATTCCGCCCATCATGCTCGATGCAACATCATTAAAGCCCCTGTTATTGGTGTTGTTTCCGTTCTCTATGAGGCTTATCTGGGTTGTTTTGGTAAATCGTCCTATCATTGCACCTGTTTCAAAACGGTCCTTTGTACCGTACCCGCCCATAAGGTTACCAAACCAACCGTTCATCATTCCCGGTTTAAGCCCCAAGTCTATTACAGTCTCCTCCTCACCATCATCTATTCCGGTAAATCTTGCCTGATCTGATTTTCTCTCCACTACCCTTACCTTGTTTACGATCTTTGCAGGAAGATTCTTTGTTGCAAGTGATGGATCATCAAGGAAGAAGGTCTTGCCGTCTATCATAATCTTATTGATGGTCTTGCCGTTGGCTGTAATATTACCGTCGCTGTCTATCTCTACGCCGGGCAGTTTCTTTAGCAACTCCTCCAACATATCTGAATCGTTGATCTTATATGCAGCTGCGTTATATTCTATAGTATCCTTCTTTACCTGCATCGCATTAGCATGGGCTGTAACAGTAATACCCTCCAACGAGCTTACATCCGGTTGGATAAGTATCTCCCCAAAATCATTGGCTCCCTGCTTTATCTCCACATCTATGCTCTTTGGTTTGTACCCCATATACTCAAACTTCACATTCCATTTTCCCTTTTGTATTCCGTTTATAATGGCAACACCCTTTTCATCTGTAAGAGCATACTTTACAAGTTTGCTGTTTGCCGAGTTATGAGCAGACATAGTTCCAAACTCTACCGGTTCACGGTTTGTGGAGTCCAAGAAAACCGCTTTAAGGTATGTTCCCCTGCCGGTTTGCGGCTGCTGCGCATTTGCGAATATTACTGCAGAGAGCATAATTGCCCAAAGCAGTAAGCTTTTTATCTTAAAAAAGTTCCTTCTGTACATATATCAATGCATGTAAAAATCAATAGACAGTGTTTAGACTAACAATATTGGCGTAGGTTTAAGAAGCCGGCTAAATTTTAAGTCTTTTCTGTTTACAGGCCTTTTTATCTGTTGTATCAATTATCCGTTCTGCTTTTAATCAGATTTTTGTAACTGCTCTTTTATTTAGTAATTCTGCCCGGGTTCTCCATGGCAAAATCTTCCCAACTCTTTGCAGCCCTTTTTTTTCCCATGGCCGCTTTAAGCAGCGCGTTGCGCGGATTGTTCTTTTCTGCCTCAGCAAGGATTGGGTTGCTTATATGATAAAAATGGCATAACGCTATAGCAAGAGCATCCGTTGCATCCAAGTATCGCTCCTCTATATCTATATCAAGCTCCTTTTGAGCCATGGTGGCAACCTGCTCCTTTGAGGCTGCTCCCTGCCCGGTAACAGCAACCTTTACACTTCTTGGGGCATATTCAAAGATTGGTATATCTCTCATAAGAGCTGCTGCTATCGCCGCCCCCTGAGCTCGTCCCAACTTAAGCATTACCTGAGGATTCTTTCCGTAAAACGGAGCCTCTATGGCCATCTCATCCGGTGCATGTCTGTTTATAAGTGCAGATACCTCATGGGTAATCCTCCTTAGAGTGACAAAATGATCCCTCTCCTTTATGAGGTTAACTACCCCCATATCTACAAAGTGCGGCACACCCCGTACAATATGGATAATCCCGAAACCCAAAATTCGGGTTCCGGGATCTATCCCCAAGATTACTCTGTCTGTTATCTTAATCATATTACATCAAAGCCTGCGTATGGCTGCAATGCTTTTGGAAGATGGATATGACCATTCTCGTCTTGATTGTTCTCTATTAGAGCTGCCAAGATCCTTGGCAATGCCAATGAACTTCCGTTGAGGGTATGTGCCAACTGTATCTTGCCATTCTCATCTTTATATCTGAGTTTAAGACGGTTGGCCTGGAAAGTTTCAAAGTTTGACACAGAACTTACCTCCAACCATCTCTGCTGTGCGGCAGAGAACACCTCAAAATCGTAGGTAATTGCAGATGTGAAGCTAAGATCACCACCACATAGTCTTACAATTCTGTATGGCAACTCCAAAGCCTGTACAAGGCTCTCCACATGTTTTACCATCTCATCCAAGGCTGCGTATGATTTGTCGGGAAGCTCATATCTTACAATCTCCACCTTATCGAACTGGTGCAGACGGTTAAGTCCGCGCACATCTTTTCCGTATGAACCGGCCTCTCTTCTAAAGCACTGGGTGTAGGCTGTCATCTTTACAGGGAAGTCGTTCATCTGAAGAATGGCATCTCTATAAATATTTGTAACAGGCACCTCTGCTGTTGGTATAAGATAGAAGTTATCCAAGTTCACATGATACATCTGCTCTGATTTGTCGGGAAGCTGCCCTGTACCATAAGCCGATGCCTCATTTACCATAAGCGGTGGTTGTATCTCTTGATAACCTGCGGCCGTATTTCTGTCCAAGAAGAAAGAGATTAACGCTCTCTGTATTCTTGCGCCCTTTCCTTTGTAAACAGGGAAGCCTGCGCCTGTTATCTTCACTCCAAGATCGAAATCTATGATATCCAACGATTTGGCAAGTTCCCAGTGAGGTTTTGCATTTGCGGGAAGGGTAGGATTCTCGCCACCCATTTTAACTACTACATTATCGTGGTCATCTTTTCCTCTTGGAACAAGTTCGTTTGGAATGTTGGGAAGGAGCACCTGATTGTCTGTCATCTCCTTGTCTGCCGCATCCATCCTTGCCTGAAGCTCTGCAGATTTTCCTTTAAGCTCCTGTACTTTTGCCTTAACCGACTCTGCTTCCTGCTTCTTGCCCTCCTTCATAAGGCCGCCTATCTGCTTAGACAAGCTGTTCTGTTCTGCCAAGCAGGCATCTAATTCTGTCTGAGCCGCCCTTCTGTCTGCATCTGCAGCAAGAATGCGGTTTACAATCTCTTTTGCATCAAAATTTTTAACCGCGAGCCTCTCTATCACAAATTGAGGTTGTTCGCGTAAAAGTTTTAAAGTAAGCATATTAAAATTGTTTTATATAATTCGTATATTAAAAAAAAGAGCTCCCACCGGAAAGTGAGCGCTCTTTATAAGTGTGCATCGGCCTTTCCTTAGTTAGCGTAAGGCAAAACCGAAACATAAGACCTTCCTTCTCTCTTTTTAGTGAAAGTAACAACACCATCAATAAGGGCAAATAAAGTATGGTCTTTACCCATTCCAACATTCAAACCGGGATAGTGAACAGTACCTCTTTGACGTACAAGTATGTTACCGGCTTTGGCGTTTTGTCTACCGAACAATTTAACGCCTAATCTTTTACTTTGTGATTCACGGCCGTTCTTTGAACTACCGACACCTTTCTTATGAGCCATTTCTAATAAATTTTAATTAAGCAATTGATTCAATCTGGAGTTGTGTAAGATACTGACGATGACCGTTTTTCTTGTCATAGCCTTTTCTGCGTTTCTTCTTAAATACGATAACCTTGTTACCTTTAAGATGATCAAGTACCTTTGCTGTTACGCTGGCACCCGAAACAAAAGGAACGCCTACCTTGACATCTCCATTGTCGTCGGTTAATAATACTTTGTCAAAAGAGACCTGAGTCCCTACCTCGTTCTGAAGACGGTGAACATAAATCTTCTGACCGGCTTCAACTTTGAACTGTTGTCCTGCAATATCTACAATTGCGTACATCTAAAAAAAAATTTAGGGTTGTGGCCGTAAGCGGTTGACAAATGCCAACTCTTATTCTAAGCTCATCAGCCTTAATTAATACGGCCGCAAATTTAATTATTTTTTGTAAAATCACCACATATTTTTATAATCTTTTTTAAAAAAGCTGCTACCAATCTTGTCACTTTTTAATAAAATTGTTACATTTGCGTGTTTGGAATGCTTTAACTGATTAAGATTAACCTAAATACTTATGGAGTCTCCGTTTGAATATAACTCATTTGCTACAGGGAATTACTTTATAGGACGCAATAAAGAGGTGGCTTTAATGTGTAATCTCCTTAGAGAGAGAAACAACATTCTGCTTTATGGCGCACCTAAGATTGGCAAGAAGTCCATTATCTACAATGCGTTGGAAAAATTAAGACAAGAGGGGTTAATTTTTACCGTCTGCAACATTAATCTATTTAATATAAGGTGTATAGAGGCGTTTTTCCTTAGATTCACCAACGACATTTTCTCCTCTTTTGCCACATCCTCAACAGAGTGGAACACACTCTTAAAGAAATACCTGCCCAATATCCCTTACATTGTAGATGAGGGCAATAACAACAAGATAAAGTTCACATATTCATCCAAAGATCTTCTCACTAACTCTCAGATTGAGGAACTTATTGCGCTTCCCGACAGATTCGCCGCAGATTTTAACATTAGAGTTGTCATATATTTTGAACATTTCCAGGATTTTCTGCTGTTCGACAACCCGGCAAAGATTCTCTCTCTAATGGAAAACAACTTTAAAAAGCTGGCACGTACAACTTTTCTATTTACAGGAGAGAAGAAGAATGCCATGGATGACATCTTCAAGCGTCAGAGATTCTTTAGAGGTATGTATGAGGAGATTACCATAAAGCCCATTGAGAAGAGATACTTTACAGATTACATAATAAAGGGTTTTTTAAAATCGGGAAAAGTTGTCCAACCAGATCTTGCAGACTTTATGTACGATCTTGTTGAGGGCGATGCCTGGTATCTTCAGCATCTTTCGGCCATCTGCTTTGACCTAACCAAGGGATTCCTTAACGACAAGATAATAGAACAAGGGCTGTACAATCTTATTAACCTGTACAGTTTCTCATATCACTATACGGCATCTACACTAAGCAAGCATCAGCTCAGGTTCTTAAAAGCCATTTTAGAGGGGGTGACAAAATTCAGCTCGGCCGACATATTGGACAAGTACAAGCTCAACTCCTCTGCAAATGTCAACAGGCTTAAAGAGGCTCTAACAAAAAAGGAGATAATAACTTTTGAGCCTAATTGCAAAGAGGCTGTTTTCTTGGATCCGCTCATGAAGTTGTGGTTTAAGCGTTACTTTTTTGAAAAAAACAGAATATAGAGGTTGCTTAAAATGACAAATTAATGTCAAATCTCCATTAGAGTTTATGAGTCTGATGACGCAATTTATGGAATTTTCGGTAAGCGAAATTACATAAGTTGCCAACTGCCAATACCATAACAAGGAGTATCCATACAACGCGCAACCAACCTTCGCTACCATTTAACAGACGTGGCAAGAATATTACAAAGGGATAGATGAACAGCTGTCACAACATCATCGGCATGAGGAATGGAGAAACTAAGGTTTCGGATATTAGTCAGCCAATGCCAACGAGAATGGCCTGATGTATTGGGAAAGTCAAGCATCTGTTTCTTTTCGAGCATCTCGTAAAGTGTAGTCAGCTGCAAAGGTGTAAGCATGTAGCCGGCCTCTACGGCTTGCAGATAGATTTCGTAACAGCTGCGTTTGCCATCCATAAGACTCAAAGCGTAAGCCTCGGAGGAACCCATTCGCAACATGCTGTTAGTATCAAAATTCTGTACAAATCCGCCATCTATATGTCCATTTTCGCCACAGTTAAGATTGATATTGATGCTCGGCTTGATACTTGGTGTAAGTCCCATAACCCAAACACGCTTCTCCGCCCCCTTTGCACGAGTGAATTTCTGCATACGCAACAGATGATCTGAACCGTCTATCTGAAAATAGACTCTGTCCATATAACGCTTTATGAGGAATATCCACAGGGCATCCATCTGTATTTGATCCAAATCGGCATCCACATCCGGTACCTCGTAAGGTGCATCTTTCAATGGATTCAATGGTATTTTATGGCTATAGATTATTGTTATTTCCAAAACCTCACTGTTATAGCCAAGTTCCAGACGAAAATTGTGATGTTTGTCACTTTGGCTTTGGCGTTTTTTTGTTGATAGTTGAGAGTTTACTGTTTATAGTCAGCTTTAAAGTCAATAGTGGTAAAGTTGAGAGTAATCTTCTTTTAGACTTAACAATTTACTATAACTTTTAACTATGAACTATAAACTTAATTGAGGGACGTTGGCTTTGGCGTTGGCTGATTTAGGGTATAGAGAGTAAAGAAAGTTTAGAAAGTATAGTAACTTTGTAGTCAAATAAAATGAATAATATTAAACTGAACATGAAAAGATTAGTAATTCTCAGCGGCGCGGGTGTAAGTGCCGAAAGCGGTTTGAGAACGTTTAGGGACAGCGATGGCCTGTGGGAGAATTATCCCGTTGAGCAGGTTGCCTCCATAGATTCGTGGCCTCACAACAAGGAGTTGATGATTGATTTTTACAATCAGAGACGCCATGACATTGAGCGGGCACAACCAAATGCGGCTCATAAATATATTGCGGAATTAGAGAAGTATTATAATGTTACGGTAATAACCCAGAATATAGATAATCTGCACGAAAGAGCCGGCAGCAGCCATGTAATTCATCTTCATGGAGAGATTACAAAAGCCCGCAGTGAAAAGATCTCATCCGAGGAGTCTTTTTATCTTCCCGACAAAGTAAAGTATATAGGCTATTCAGATATCAAGTACGGTGACAAGGCAGATGACGGCGGGCAGATGAGGCCACATATTGTATGGTTTGGAGAGGCCGTTCCGTTTCTGCAGACAGCTGCAGAGTATGTATCACAAGCAGACATACTTATAGTTATAGGGACATCGCTTAATGTATATCCTGCCGCCGGTCTTGTAAATTACACAAAAGACGGGGCCATGATATACCTCATAGATCCCAAACCTATTCATCTTAATCTACCTAATTTCAAACAGTTCCAAGCCACCGCCACAGAGGGGATGAAGCAACTGTACGATATGCTGCTTTAGCTTTGGCATTTGTATTAGCTTTGGCTTTAGCCATATTAGTTTATAGTTTATGATTTATAGTTTAGAGTCAGTTATTTAGTTGATAGTTTTAAAGCAAATAGTTTTCTTCTTCACTCTATAAACTATAAACTATACACTCTCAACTATTAACTTTTATAATGCTGTCTACAAACTATATACTTTCAGCTAAATCAAGCTAACGCCAACGCCATATTAGTTAATAGTTTATATTTTATTGTCAGTTTATTAACTTATAGTTTTAAAGATATTAGTTTTTTACTTTAATCTTTGCTGCTATTAACTTAAAAACTGTCTATACACGATAAACTTTAAACTCTTAACTAAATTAAGGCTAACGCCAACGCCAAAGCTAATTAACTAGTACTGCAGCAAAGTAACAATTCCATCCATGGTACAGACCAAAAGTTTGTTGTCGGGAAGCGGTAGGATAGAATTGATAAGAGCAAAAGAGACCTTATGTCTCCATGCAATGGAACCGTCTGTTAAATTAAGTGCAACTATATTACCCTTATCTGTTGGAACAAACAGTAATCCCTTGCCATCCTTTCCACCTTTTGGAGTAGATACCATTGGGGTTGGAGCAATCTCGTAGTGGAAATCTGCACTTACCCTCCACACACTTTTAGGATGGGCGACGCCCTCTTTATCCTTAACTATCTGCAATGTAGAAAATGCAAAAACAGAATCTTTCATCACCTTAACGTAATAGGTGCTCTTGTCCGGAGACAAACCTATGGATTCGCGGCCTCCATACTCTCTAAAGAGCTGCTTCCCTGTTTTGGCATCTACTGCATAGCTGTAACGCTCCGGTGTTACAAAAAAGATCCTGCCGTTTGCCTTAACAGGCCATACTGCCGCAGGTGAGAACATTCTGCTGCCTTTGTTCTGCCATATCCATTGTGTCTTACCGTTCTTTGTATTAAAAGAGTAGAGTCTGTTTGCCCAGTCTCCTACAACAACCTGCTCGTTGTCTACAAAAGCCTTGGCCTCTATAAATCCTTTAACCTCTCTGTTTTCCCACAACAGTTTTCCGGTCTTTACATTAATGGCTCTAAAGGTATGGTCAGATGCGCCTATATATGCAACCCCTTTGCATATGTTAACGGCACCCATAACAGATTTACCGCATTTATAAGACCATTTTTTGTCCCCGTTAAAAATATCCAAACCGTAAATATAATTGTCTGTACACCCAACAACTACAATGTTACCACTCACGGCAGGGGTAGAGAAGATCTTACCGCCTAATTTCACATTCCATCGCTGTTGTCCGTTCTTACCATCTATGCAAACTACGTTTCCGGCTGTAGTTGTGTATATAACGTTACTGTTGCTCTCCACTGCTCCGGCACCTATATCTGCCCTTTCCTCTATTCTCCAGACAGTTTTAACATTGGGATACTCATTATTACATGAATAATCCGGCCTTGGGTAATGGATATCTGTGTTATAAGGGGTGCCGTTGCTCATTCTTAGCATTAGCCACGGAGACTTTGTTACTGCTCTTTTTTGGCTTTTATCATCCTTAATAATATCTGCAACCCTCTCCTGCATTGTAACAAGCGAACCGTTTACAGTAATTATATTGTACCCGGGACCATCCTTGCCGGCTCTTTGTGTAGAACGACCTATCGCTGCGGGAATACCCTCATAGACCATCGCCCTGTCTTGATGCCAGTGACCGTTAAGTATAAATTGGGTGTTTATACTCTTTAATTTGTCGAGAACCTGAGTATAATTAAGAACAGAGGTGTCCATTGGATAGTGGTTTACAAAGAAAACAGGCTGAGTAGGGTCTATCTTACGAGAAAGCGAATCTAACCACACTATTGTCTCTCTTGGGACAAGCGCAGGAGCCATTCTCATGTTGGGTCCGCTATTGCAACCTATAAATTTTATTCCACCGTAATCAAAATTAAATCCTTCGTAACCGAATACTTTTACAAAGGTATTGCAGCCGCTCTCAGACCATTTTGCATCATGATTACCGGCTACAATGTAATAGGGAACTTTGAGTTTGTCAAAGATATTCTTTGCAGTCTGAATCTCCTCATCAGCTCCAAACTCCGTTATATCGCCCGCAATTATCACAAATTTTATTTGAGGCAGGCTGTTGATGTCGTTCACACAGGTAATTGCATCATCTATTCTGCTTGTACCCTCTGCTATATGGATATCGGACAGATATGCAAAACTGAAAGGTTTATTTACACTGTTTTGGGCCGACAGGCCTACTGCCGCCAACAGGAAAAAAAGAACAAGAATCCGCTTCATGATATGTTAAATGATAGTATAATCCCTCTGTTCGGTCCAACCTTGACGCCCGTCTGCAATCTCTATCTTGCTCCAACCTCCCACCTGCTCCAGAATCTCAACTTTGGTTCCTTCATGCAAGACAAACAGATTGCCACCTCCATTATTAGGTGCACTCTTTACATTACACATAGGCTGCGTAATTATGCCATAATCATAACTCAATGCTCTGTTTCTTAAATTAATTGCAAAAACAAGCGAAAGAATGAACATCAACGCCGCCACTATCGAAAATGCAAAAGATAGCTTCTTAGCCCGGCCTTGTGTTGCAAACCTATAGCACAGGAGCATGGCAAACACAACAGCAAGCATCACAATAGAGAACCAAGTCCATGTATCGGAACTTAAAAGATTCTGTAACCTCTTTATAAATGTAGACATTACAAATTCCGGCACGGGGGTTATCTTATCTACCGTCTGCAATCTTGCCAGCTCTAAATTATTTACTATATCATCTTCAGCCGGATTCAATTTTAGCGCCTTTTCATAATATAGTATGGCCTTACCTATGTTTCCTGTCTTAAAGCAGGCATTGCCCATATTATAATACAACTTCCATGATTCCAAACCTTGAGATTCTATTTTACCGTAGAGCTCCATTGCTTTGTTGAACTCAGACATTGAATATGCATCATTGGCCTTAATCCACAACGAATCTGTATCTGCAGAGACCTTTGCAGAACAGACAACGATAGATGCAAACAGTAAAAACAATATTTTAAACGCACTTCTCATTACAAAACACTTTACACAGTTCATACTATAAAATATCCTCCAATTTAGAGAGCAACGCAAGCGATTTTTCATACAAGACACCCATACTTCCCTCTACATTGCTGCCGGAATAGCGAGCCATCTCACACTCGTCCAGAATACCCACCAACATTTCAACATCCTCTGCAGCAGCACCTTTATCCCTTAGTTTTTCTGATATATTATCTTTATCCAAATCTGCAAACGGAATTGACAATTTGTCCGCCACATATCCTACAATGGCCTTATGCAGCTCTTCGTAAAATGGTACGGAAAGATTCTGTTTCAAATATCCCGATGCTATGTTAAGTCTCTTTACAGCTATCTTGTTAGCCTTTTTACTTCTTGCACGCCTAACATCTTTTCTTAAGGCGTAATGCCTCTTTAGCATAAACCAACCGAGTGCAGCAAATGCAATCAACAATACCACAAATACAAAGTAAAGCGGTGAAAAGATGAAAAATTCTCCACCTTTACGCAACATAGGTGCGCCAGCTGATATATATCGTATGTCATCTCTAAGGCTTGCAACCTCCTGTTTTGTGATACCTTGAGCCATTATTCCACCGGCTATGTTATCACCTTTACCAACATCTATTCTCAACGAATCGGATGAGATTGTAACATATTTCCTGTTCTTTAGATCATAATAGGTAAAATCTATAGGCGGCAATACGTAGCGTCCAACAGCCCTTGGTATAAATGGATACTCAAAACTCTTCTTTCCACGCAAACCGCCGGCCGTATTGCTCAAATTATTGTTTGACCTTACATCATATACCTCAAAATCAGCCGGAAAATCATATTTAGGAGCCTCTATAAGATTAAGGTTTCCTGTTCCATCTATATCAATTATCAACGAAGCTGCCTCATTTGATTTTATACTGTCTCTGCTGAATTTTACGTTCATTGAGAAATCCCCTACAGCTCCTCCGAATGATGCAGGAGCTCCTGATGGTAGAGACGCAACCTCTATCTTTACAGGAGAGGTGGATATTCTCCTTCTTATTGTCTGGTAATCATCAAAAAAGTCATCAAAGAAACCTCCTCTTCTTCCGGAATTCACCCTTACCTGAATTTGCGCAACCAAATCTGCGGGTTCTATGGTAATTGTTCCCGTTTGTTGAGGCAATAATATATACTTCCTTAGAACAGCAGTAGAATAAATTTTGTTACCAAGTCTCTCACGTACAAAGTTAAGATTCTGAGGTGACTCAGTTTCCTGGCTCCAAAATCCGTTGAATACCGGAAACTTTATATCTTCAAAGCCTACTATCTGACTGTTTGTATACAACTTAAGTGTAGCAACAATAGGTTCACCCTTAACAACTTTTGTTTTACTTACATTAAGCTTTAAAATAATATCTTCATTGCCGGAGGATGAACTCTGAGCTTCGTTTTTTGAAGTTTGCACCTCATCTGCCTGCTGATCCTGCTGTCCGCGAGCTGCCGTGCCACTCTGATCTCCCTCAACAACTTCTATGCTTAGAGCTCTAGCGGTGTAGTTTTTCCCACCTATCTTGGCAGAAGCCTGTGATATGGAGATTAACTTGTTATTATTAGGCCTTATTACATACGTATAGCTTATCTCCAATGATTGTGATCTTTTGCCGTTTATAATCTGCATGCTTTGCATTCTGGATTGGGTAGGCCCCAACAATACGTCCGCTCCGGAAAACGCCGGCGGAGTAAAAGTCTCAACATCCCCGTCTGCTGTATATACAACTCTAAAAGCCTCGCTACTGCCAACAACATTTGGTGCCTCAACCGTAAAACTGTTCTGCGCTGCACCTGCGTAGCCTATTACTGTAAAAATAAAATATAGTATATAAAATCTAAACCGCATAAATCCTCCTTTTACTAAAAAGCAACCGCAAATTTAATCATTTTACCAGTTTTTTTCACGTTGTCTGCTCTTAAGAGCCTTTGCTTTTTCCTTATCTACCTTCTGTTTTGTCGCATTCTCCTTATCCTGAATAGCTTGAAGCATCTGCTCTGCTGTCTGAGGAGTTATCTTGGCATCCTGCGGTTGTTGTTGTCCGTTCTGAGGATTGTTCTTATCCCCATTATCCTTGTTCTTGTCTTGTTTATTATCTTTATTGTTATCCTTGTTCTTGTCCTGCTCTTTGTTATCCTTGTTTTGCTCCTTGTCCTTATCTTGCTGATCTTTATCCTTATTTTGATCTTGGTTCTGGTTCTGGTTTTTGTCCTGGTTTTGATCTTGATTCTTATCTTGATTCTTATCTTGGTTTTGATCTTGATTATTCTGCCGGTCCTCTAACTTCTTTTTAGCATACGCATAGTTACGTCTGGTTTCCGAATCAGACGGATTCCTCAGTAAAGAATTTTTATACGCCTCAACCGCCTCTTGATATTTTTTCTGTTGAAGATAGCTGTTCCCCAAGTTGTGATAATAGTTGGATACATCCGTAGAGACAGAACCTTTCTCTGTATCCCAAGGAATTTGCGGGGTGTATTTGGCAATGCTGTCTGCCATATCCAAGTACAGCTTCTCGGCTCCTGCAAAATCGCCCAACCTGTACAGGGTATTGCCCAAGTTATATTTTGAGACCAAAGATGTAGAATCCAGCACAAGCCCCTTTCTATACTCAACATCAGCCTCTTTAAAGTTGTCTTTTTTGAAAAGATTATTCCCTTTTCTAACCTCTTTTTTATCTATTCGCTGTGTTACAACATTCTGGGCAGAGAGAGATACCGTACCCAAAAACATAACGACAACAACAGCAAAAAATTTTCTGTTTATTCTTTTGCTTCCAACTAAAAACTCCATAATAAAGAATATAAATGCTATTGCAAAGAAATACATATACTGCTCGTCATACTCTTCAAAAACCACAGATGTAAATTTCTGCTCATCCAATTGCCTAAGCTCCTTAATTATAGGATTCAAGCCAAACTCAGATGTTCCGGCCCTCACATACGCGCCGTTACCGGCCAATGCAATATCTCCAAGGGTATTCTCATCCAATTTGGTAACAACAATATTACCATCCCTGTCTTTTAACAACTCCCCATTTGAGCCTACAGGGATAGGTTTGCCATCCGGAGAACCAACACCAATTGTATAAACCTTTATTCCAAACTCGGCAGCATCCTTTGCAGCCTGCACAGGATCATCTTCGTGGTTTTCACCATCGGTTATAAGTATAATAGCCTTATTGTTGCTTCCCTGCTGCCCCTCGTTACTGAAACTTCGTATACATGTGTTTATAGCTTCGCCCAATGCCGTTCCCTGCACAGGAACAGACTCTGTACTTATAGACTTTAGGAAAAACTTTGCAGATACATAATCTGTTGTAATAGGCAATTGTACAAATGCCTGCCCGGCAAAGACAACCAAACCTATTCTGTCTCCCTGAAGTTTGTCTACCAATCTCGATATAGCCAATTTTGCACGTTCCAATCTGTTAGGAGTATAGTCCTGTGCCAACATAGAATTTGAAACATCCAAAGCAATCATTATTTCCGCACCTTTGCTCTGATTTTCCTTAAGTCTTACCCCTATCTGAGGTCTCGACAAACCTATTACAAAGAACAGCCATGCTATGGAGAAGAAAATTACTCTCACCCATCCTTTCCATTTAGATCTCAATGGCATTAGCTTGTCAACCATCTCAAAGTTGCCAAACTTTGAAACTTTTTTCTTCATCATCCTCCTATACAACCAAAATCCCAAAAAGAAAAAAGGGATAAGAAGTATAAGGAACAGGAATCGCGCACTTGCAAAATATATCATAACGTATTATATCAAACTATTAATATGGAATTTTTCTGCTTATTGTAAATCTGCATAACAGCTCCAATACCAAGGCTGCCAAAGCAATATATGCAAAATAGAAAAACAGCTCTTTATAAACAGCAAAAGAGTCTACCAATGTCTTGTTCTTCTCCATCTTGTTTATTTCGCCATATATCTCAAGAAGTTTGGTATTGTCTGTTGCCCTAAAATATTTTCCACCGGTAGCATCTGCTATATCCTTTAACAAAGCTTCGTCTATTTGGACCTCAACCTGCTGCACGCTCACTCCAAACGGAGTCATAACCGGATAAGGTGCCGTCCCCTCTGCGCCAACACCTATGGTATACACCCTTATCCCGTATGTTTTTGCTATCTCAGCCGCCATTTGCGGAGAGATTTCGCCACAGTTGTTTACTCCATCTGTAAGTAATATGACAACACGGCTTTTAGCGTCTGAATCCTTTAATCTTGCAACTGCAGTTGCAAGTCCGTTACCTATAGCTGTACCATCATCAACCACACCGCATTCTACCTCTTTGAGCATATTGATAAGAGTTGGTCTGTCTGTTGTAAGAGGTACCTGGGTATAACTTTCACCTGCAAATACCACAACACCTATTCTGTCCGATGGCCTTTCTGCAATAAACTGTATTGCTATATCCTTGGCCGCCCCAATTCTGTTAGGATTAAAATCTCTGGCCAACATACTTGTTGAAACATCCATCGCCAGAACTATATCTATCCCCTCCGTATCAACCTTTTCAAAAGAGGATGAACTGCGCGGTCTCGCTATTGCAATGATTATTGCAGAGAGTGCTATTACTCTAAATATAAAAGGAAAGTGCCTCAATGCCTTGGCCATTCCTCCTCCTGGAGCACTCCACTGAGAAAGAGAGGATACCGTCAAAGATGGAGAATGACCCTTTATCTGCCTGAATATGTACAGAGCGATAACCAGAATCAGCAATAAAAGAAGCCACAATATTTTTGGATATTCAAAAAACATAACTATTCATTCTTAACATCAACAGATTTTACATCATCAGATTTATCTGTCTCCTCTGCCATTTGAGCCATAAACGTTGAATTTACAAATCTTACGGCAACAGGAACAGCCTCCTCATTTTCACCTATTGTAGGTGAATATTTTGCAAATTTCACAAGATCCGAAACAGAAAACAGCTTGCTCAGCTCCTCGTAAGACTTGCTGTCCAATTCCACCGTCTTCAACTCCTCTAATATCTCAGAAGAGGTCTTCTCCTTTGCAGTAAGCCCAAATCTATGTTCTATATACTCTCTAAGTGTATCTGTAATTCCCGTATAGAATAGTTTTTCTTTGCCGGATTGCCATAATTTTTCGTTACGGATCTTCTCCAATTCACGCAGAGCCACAATATGAGGGGGATCGACTGCTTTAGGTTTGCCAAAGAAACCTCTGTTCTCTTTTCTATACTTTATATATCTGTAAATAATATATGCCAACACAAGAATCGCCAATACCAGCAGAACCCATGGGAGAACCTCCTTAAAGGTAAGAGGATACTCTATCTGTCCTTTTATATCGGACATTACAAAACCTGTAGTATCTATCTGAACCGTTGAAACCGTAAGCAATTTGTCTTGAAACGATATCTTATCAGAGAGCGGGGCCCCTGCGGTAAGTATCTGAGGTAACGGAAGTTTAAAATTACCTGTATCAAAGGATGTTACCATTGCTTTGGCTTCTATCTCCCTTATCCCTTTCTTAAACGATACTGTGTCTAAGGCAAGCTCTTTAAGCACCTCTATGGACGAAAGCCTCTGCAATGCTGTGTCTGCTCCCACCCTCTCACCCGTATCTGCTGCCAAGAGGGTATTGGCATATGGTACCGCCATCAGCTGCGTTCCGTCTGGAACAGACAGTTTTGTACTTATTACAACCCTCTCGCCAATAAGTATCGAGTCTCGGCTTATCTTTACATCCGTCTGTCTCTGCCCGGCATGGGTGCTAAAAGAGAAGACGACAACAAGAGCAGCCAAAACTCCCAAGCGCACAATAACATTGTTTAATATCTTATTCATAGACATTTCAATTACATTGCCATCCTTTTATTAAAAAGGGTCAACAACCCTTTAACATAGTCCTGATTGGTTCCTATTGAAACCGCATCTATATTGTATTTGTTGAATACGTTCTTTGCAGAGTCAAAAGCCTTTCTGTTCCACTCAGCGTATGATCTCCTCACCTTTGCACTTGACGTATCAACCCACCTTTCACAGCCTGTCTCCGCATCTTTAACCTTTACAAGCCCAATATTTGGAAGCTCTCTCTCCCTTGGATCATAGATATTCACAACAGATATATCGTGCCTGTTTATAGCAACTTTTAGAGCATCCTCATAATTAGGAGCACAGCTATCACCCACATCCAACAAGTCTGACAACAGAAATGCCGTGCACTTACGTTTTATTGCATTGGTAAGAAACCTTAGCGCTTCCGATATATCGGTTCCATCATTTTGAGGCTTAATCTCAATAAGCTCCCTTATTATCCTTAAAAGGTGACTCCTACCCTTCTTTGGAGGTATGAATTTCTCAACCTTTGAGCTAAAGAAGAGCGCACCAACCTTATCATTGTTGATGGAGGCCGAAAACGAAAGCACTGCCGCCACCTCTGCTATCAGCTCCCTTTTTGTCTGAGTGTCTGTGCCAAAAATCCCGGAAGAACTTATATCCACTAACAGGACAACGGTCATCTCTCTCTCCTCCTCAAACACCTTTATATATGGTGAGCGCAAGCGTGCCGTAACGTTCCAGTCCATATTTCTCACATCATCTCCAAACTGGTATTCGCGCACCTCGCTGAATGCCATACCGCGCCCCTTGAACGCCGAGTGGTATTCACCTGCGAATACCTGATGTGACAGAGATTTGGTCTTAATCTCAATCTTCCTAACTTTTTTTAATAAATCGTTCTTCATTTTTTATAATAATCTTCCCGACAAATTTGCTTTGACTTTAGCTAAATAAGTTTATTGTTTATAGTCAGTTTATCAGCTTATAGTTTTAAAGCAATATTTTAAAAACAGTTTCTCTCTCCGTCCCAATCAACTGCTTTAGCCTCTCTCTCCCCTCTATACCTTCTATACTCTCTTTACCCTTAAAATTCGCCAACGCCAATGCCAAATATCCGACGAAACTAAAAATAAACACAAAAAAATTATGGTACCTCAACCACATTAACTATATCAGTAATAACATTCTCCGTTGTAATATTCTCAGCCTCAGCCTCGTAGGTAAGTCCAATTCTATGACGAAGGACTTCGTAGCAAACAGCTCGCACATCTTCCGGTATTACGTAGCCACGTCTTTTGATAAATGCGTATGCTTTTGACGCTTTTGCCAAGGAGATGCTGGCACGAGGTGATGCTCCGTAAGAGATAAGGTCTTTTAGTTTGGCTAAATTGTAATCTTGCGGAGTTCTGGTTGCGTATACAATATCCACTATGTATTTTTCTATCTTCTCATCCATGTAAACATCGTTTACAACTTCGCGGGCGCGCACTATATCTTCTGGTTTAAGAACAGTGTTTGCTTTTGGGAAGAGAGATTGGTTATGCATCTTTATTATTAACTTTTCCTCCTCTTTCTTTGGATAGTTTACAACCACTTTAAGCATAAAACGGTCTACTTGCGCCTCGGGTAGAGGATATGTTCCCTCCTGCTCTATTGGGTTTTGTGTTGCCATTACAAGGAAAGGTTTGGGAAGTTGGTATGTTGTGTCTCCAATTGTAACCTGTCTCTCCTGCATAGCCTCCAACAGGGCAGACTGAACCTTTGCAGGGGAACGGTTTATCTCATCTGCAAGCACAAAGTTAGCGAATATAGGACCTTTCTTAACTTGGAAAGACTCGCTTTTTTGGCTGTAGATCATTGTTCCTATAACATCTGCAGGCAACAAGTCCGGAGTAAATTGGATTCTGCTGAATTTTGCATCTATTATTTTAGAAAGGGTGTTTATTGCCAATGTCTTTGCCAATCCAGGCATACCCTCCAACAATATGTGTCCGTCTGCAAGCAAACCAATAAGAAGGTTCTCCACCAACTGCTTCTGCCCTACAATCACCTTGTTCATCTCCATTGTAATGATATCCACAAAGGCGCTCTCCTTCTGAATTCTGTCATTAAGTTCTTTGATATTTACAGTTTCCATACTATAAAATATTTATCTATAATTTATTTTCATACATTTTCTATTCATAACTTTGCATTAGCAAAATTAATATATAATGAGATATTTTATAAGACTTTCTTACGATGGATCCGCATTTTGCGGCTGGCAGATACAGGAGAACGCTATAAGTGTACAGGGGGTTCTGCAAAATGCCTTTTCCGTTCTGTTAAAAAAGCCTGTCAATATTACCGGTTGCGGAAGAACCGACACCGGAGTCAATGCAGTTAACTATATAGCACACTTTGACACTTTGGAACTTCTGCACCAAGCCAATCTTTTATACAAAATAAATGCCATTTTACCAAAGGAGATAGTTGTTCATTCTGTTTTTTTAGTTCCCGACAACGCACATGCCAGATTTGATGCCTGTGCAAGGACATACAAATACTACCTGCATACGATAAAGGACCCGTTTGCAAATAGATATTCTCTTAATTGGCCGTACAGAGAGTTGGATTTTGAAAAGATGAACAGGGCGGCACAAATGTTCATAGGGGAACGAGATTTCAGCAGTTTGGAGAAGGTAAACGGTGGAAACAAAAGTTCTGTTTGCAATGTTACGGAGGCATATTGGAAGAGAGAGCGGGAGGGTCACTATGTTTTTACTGTAACTGCAAACAGATTTTTAAGGAACATGGTACGCGCAATGGTAGGATCTTTGTTGGAGGTTGGGAGCGGCAAAAGAGAGCCGCAATGGATAGAGGAGATGCTACAGAGCAGAAACAGATGCAAAGCCGGAGCTTCCGTGCCCGGAAATGCACTTTTTCTCTATAGAATCCAATACAACAATATAGAAATAGTGTAATTTTTAGCTATTTTTGTCGGCCGCTTTAAGTTTTTTGTCGGGAAGCGGATTATTGGAAATAAAAAAATATAAAATATATGTTACTTTCATTTATTCTACAGGCCGGGACTGCCGGCGAAGGGGCCGTGGAGGCAATACCGGCTCAGGCTACAGAGGAGATCTCAATGTCTCTCATAAGTATGGCAATGAAGGGGGGTTGGCTTATGATACCCCTGTTTATTCTATCAATCATAACCGTTTACCTATTCTTTATGAAGTGGTGGAACATAAGGAAAGCGGGGCAGATTGAGGGTGATTTCATGAAGGATATTGAGGATTATATAAGTGACGGCAAGTATAAATCTGCTCTTGAGATGTGTGCAAATACCGAAACTCCTATTGCAAGGATGGTGGAGAAGGGGATAGAGAGGATGAACAGGCCGCTACAGGATATTCAAACCTCTATTGAGAATACTGCCAATGTTGAAGTTTCAAAGTTAGAGAAGGGGTTGCCTATGCTTGCCACAATAGCCGGAGGTGCGCCTATGATTGGTTTCCTTGGTACGGTTATAGGAATGGTTGAGGCTTTCTTTAACATGGCAAAGGCGGGGAGCAATATAGACATTACACTGCTTTCGGGCGGTATCTATACGGCAATGGTAACAACAGTTGCAGGTCTTATTGTTGGTATTCTTGCATACTTTGGGTACAATTATCTAACATCCAAGGTGTCTGATGTTGTTTACGCAATGGAGCGTACAACTGTTGAGTTTATGGATATGCTGCAAAACCGCAGACAAAAGGTGCAGGCTCAGCAACAGAAACAGGTTGCAAAACCGCAGCCACAGCCGCACGTTCAGCAGTAGTTTACCTGTAACAAATCATTAAAGGAGATACAAGATGGCTATAAAACAGAGAGTTAAAGCCGAACCATCGTTCAGCATGTCCTCTATGACAGATATTGTTTTCCTGTTGCTGATTTTCTTTTTGGTTACGAGCACGCTAATAAACCCTAATGCGTTAAAACTGTTGCTTCCAAAGAGCACTAACCAGATATCGGCAAAGACACAGGTAAGCGTATCTATAAAGCATCACAGAGAGAACAACACATTTACATACCACATTAACGGAAAGGCCACCCCTGTTCCGTTGGAGACAGTGGAGTCTGAGGTACAGCGTCTGCTTATGAATGAGGAGGATCCTATGTTCTCTATCTATGCAGACAAGTCTGTCCCTATTGAGGAGGTTGTAAATATAATGAATATAGGGAAGAGGAACAGGTACAAGGTTACTTTGGCTACCTCACCGGAATAATAAGTCAGCTTATCAGCTTTAGCTTTAGCCTATTAAGTTTATAGTTTAAAGTTAAAAGTCAGTTAATTAGTTTATAGTTTTAAAGATATTAGTTTTTTACTTTAATCTTTGCTGCTATTAACTTAAAAACTGTCTATACACTATAAACCATACACTTTCAACTAAATTAAGGCCAAAGCTAACGCTAACGCTAAAGCATATTTTTATAAGCTATTAAGGCCAAAGCTAACGCTAACGCCAAAGCATATTTTTATAAGCTATTAAGGCCAAAGCCAAAGCTAACGCCAAAGCATATATATAAGATATTTCGCAGAATGAGCAGCGAGACGAACATAAACCAAAGGCGCAGAGAGAGAAAACAGCGCAAGTATGAGAAGGCAGGCAGAAAATTTGCCATTGTCTCAACTATTCTTGTCCACGCCCTGCTGCTTCTAATCTTCTTTACCTCATCAATTACAGCTCCACCGGTTGAGCATCAGCAGTTGGTCATAGAGATGCTTCCCGACAATTTACCGCAACCTATCATAAAGCCCATAAGCGTAAAAGCAGGCAATGAGCCGAAATCGGAGATTACAAGTCCATCTAACGATGTTAGATTGGTCCAAAGATCCCAAGGGGCAAAAGTTGCTGAGAACACACCAAAAAACTCTGCCGCATCTGAGCTTGGACCGGATGGGGATATTCCTAAATATGAACCTCCTAAAAAACCTGAGATAGATAAAAGAGCACTCTTTACTGCACCAAAGCATAACAAGGACTCGTTGGCGGAACAGACCTCAGCCAACATATCGAATGCTTTGGCGGCCGGTCATACACAAGGAAATACTGCCATTGGCAACACAGAAGGGCAACCTTTGGCCAAGTTGAAAGGAAGAAATGTACAAGGGTCCCTGCCAATCCCTGCATACAACATAAACAAAGGTGGAAAGGTTGTGGTAAAGATATTTGTTGATCAATACGGTACAGTTTTAAATGCTATTCCGGGGGCATCCGGGACAACGGTTCAGGATAAGACAATGTGGGAGTCTGCAAAAAAAGCAGCCCTCCAAGCCAAGTTCAACATAAGTTCATCTGCCGAAACTGTCCAGGAGGGCACCATTACCTACACCTTTACGCTACAATAGCGTTGGCGTTAGCTGATTTAGTTTATTGTTTATAGTTTAAAGTCCGTTAATTAGTTATGTAGTTTTAAATAAGTTAAATTTTCATATTTGCTCTATAAACTATACACTTTCAACTATCAACTAAATTAAGGCCAGCGCAAATGCTAACGCCAAAGCCTATAAACTAACTCTGGATGTATCCAAACTTTTTAAGTTCGCGTTTATTCTCTCTCCAATCAGAATTTACCTTTACAAACAGCTTTAAAAAGATCTTCTTCTCAAAGAACTTCTCCATATCCTTCCTTGCTTCAATGCCCACATGTTTAAGAGCCAAGCCTTTAGGCCCTATAAGTATCCCTTTCTGAGACTCACGTACAACATATATAACAGCCTCTATGTTGTATCTGTCGGGACACTCTTCAAAAGAATCAATAACAACCTCAGTACAGTAAGGAATCTCCTTTTTGTAATTAAGGAAGATCTTCTCTCTAATTATTTCTGATGCAAAGAATCTGAGACTTCTATCCGTAAAGACATCCCTGTCGTACCACGCATGCTGCTGCGGCAACAATCCGGCAATCAACTGCAGGAGTTCACACACGTTAAACTTGTTAAGCGCAGAGATAGGCAGAATGCGAGCTTGCGGAACAAGGGCATGCCACTTTTCAACCAGTGCACCAAGCTTCTCCTGATTGGTTTCGTCTATCTTGTTTATCGCAATGATAACCGGAACCTCCACTGCCTTCAGTTTCTCTATATATTCAACATTCTTGTCTATTGTCTCAACAACATCCGTAACATAGAGAATAATATCTGCATCACCAATTGCAGTGTCAACAAACTCCATCATGCTCTCCTGAAGCATATAATGAGGTTTTAGTATACCGGGAGTGTCGGAGAAGACTATTTGGTAATCCTCTCCGTTCACTATTCCCATTATTCTGTGTCGTGTTGTCTGGGCCTTTGCAGTCACAATAGAAAGTTTATCCCCAACAAGAGCATTCATAAGGGTAGATTTGCCTACATTGGGGTTTCCTATAATATTTACAAAACCCGCTCTGTTAATCATATCCTTCTCTTCCATGGCTGCCTCCCACTCTATTCGTATGATCCCATCTTTAACATTGCAACTTCCTGATCTGTAAGGAATCTCCACTGCCCACGCCTTAGATTTTTCTTTGTAAGACCGGCAAAATATACCCTGTCTAACTTCTTTATCCTGTAGCCGAAATGCTCGAATATTCTTCTTATGATCCTGTTCTTGCCTGAGTGGATCTCTATACCGAGCTGCGTCTTGTCTCCATCTATATATGCCAGATCATCTGCACTTATAAAGCCATCTTCCAACTCAATACCCTCAAGGATCTGCTTGAAATCGCCACCCTTAAGTTTCTTGTCCAATGTAACCTGATATATCTTCTTCTTCTCAAAAGAGGGGTGCATAAGTTTTTCTGCAAGCTCTCCGTCATTTGTAAGTAGAAGTACTCCCGTTGTAGCCTTATCCAATCTGCCTACAGGATAAACTCTGCCGCTACATCTACCGCTTACAAGATCCATTACCGTCTTCTCTGCGTGAGGGTCCGATGTTGTGGTTACAAAATCCTTTGGCTTGTTCATTACAAGATAGATCTTCTCCTCTCCTCTAAGCCTCTCTCCGTTAAACCTTACATCGTCACCCGGTTGCACTTTTGTTCCCAACTCGGTTATTATCTTACCGTTAACAGAAACCAAACCGGCTGAGATATAGTTATCTGCCTCTCTTCTTGAGCAGATGCCGGAATTGGAAATAAACCTATTAAGCCTCATCTCCTTCTCCTCTACAGGTATAGGGGTATGTGCTGCCATTCTGCTGCCATGTAACTTGTCATTCGCCCTTTTAACAGCTCTATTCTCGTAATCCGCACCGGAATAAGATTTCTTTCTGCTTATAGAAGGTTTTTGTTTATTCCCTTTATTGAATTTTCTTTGCCCCTGAGAAGCTCCAATTCTTGGCCTTTTACCTCTGTTTTTATCATTAGAACCGGCTCCTGTTTTTCTGCCGCCCGATGGATTTCCAACTCTGTTATAGGGTCTGTCATCCATTAATCCGTTACTGCTGTTGTACACTCCATCCTCCGAATCCGTTCTGTAAGGATATGTTCTTCCATCTGAGCCTCTCCCGGCTGAGATGGGTCTGCGGTCTCTACCACCGGTATTACCGCCTCTGTTTGAATTATTATCTCTCATTTTAATATTAAAAATCTCTGCAAAGGTAGTTATAGAATTAAAATTTTCCAATACAAACTCTTCAACCCGAATAGTCTACAGTATTAGCCAAATCTTTTATTTATTGAATATCAATAGATAAAACACAACAAAGAATGTAACGGGTTCTGTTGCCGCGAAAGTACAAAAAACATTGAAAATACAAACTTTTCCCCAAAAATCACCAAAATCACTAAATTAATCTGATAATCCAATAGTAGATCATTTCGGAAGTTTGACACTTTGTCGGGAAGAAAAATATTAAATGTTGAGATTAGCGTAACATTAAATATAATTTGTGGATATGGACACAGCAGTTTTTTTAGGAGTTCCTTACAGAGTTTTTTTCAGCACAATAACAAGAAGCGTTGCCGCCTCCGCCACAGGTATAGCCAACCAAAGCCCTATTGTTCCTATTACCATTGGCAACAACTCAAATGCTATCACAGGAAATACAATTCCTCTCAACAATGTATAGGACATGGCACGCCCTGCACAAGCCACGCTCTGGTAATACCCAACGAATGCCACATTGATCGCAAAGAATATAGAGCAAGCAGAGAACCAAGGCAATCCTTCCGTTGCTATCTTATAAGCATTCTCATTTGGGCGCAGAAACATTTCCACTATCCACTCATCACCCAATATTAAGGTAAGTATCACACAAAAACCGCACGTTATCGCTGTAAGTAATGATACTCGCAAGGTTTGCGACACACGAACCTTCTGTTTGGCTCCGTAGTTGTAGCTGATAATAGGTTGAGCCGCTTGTGCCACGGCATTGTTCACAGAAAAGATAACCGGAAAGAGATAGCAAACCACGGCGTATGCAGCTACACCCTCCTCATGTAACAGTGCCATAAACTGATAGTTGCCTATCAAGATGGTAATGCTCATCGCTATCTCCGTGAGGAAGGTAGCCGAACCTATCCTTGCCATATTCCACAAGTTTCGCAAGGTAAGGGAAAAAGAGGTGCTACTCATTTTCAGACGATAGAACCTTAGGGAAGAGGAAAATAGGATGAAATACACTAATGACATCAGTCCCCCAACTCCACAGGCAATGGCGGATGCAATAGCGGCGCCCTTCACACCCATTTCCAAAGGAAAAATAAAGATCCAGTCAAGCACAATATTGACAACAGCACTTGCCACTTGTATAGACATAGCATAACGTGGCGATCCATCTAAACGAATCAACATCATGCCTACACATTGCCAAAAAAGAAATACCATACCTGGCAACAGCCACAACAGATAGTCGAGGGCATAACTCTCCAAAGCCTTGCTGCATCCAAGAGCATAGACAACAGTCGTAGGAAAGCAGAGGCAAAGTAACAAAAGCAGTGAGGTAATGAGGAAACCAACTCCAAAAGACTGGGTAAGAATGATACGAGCTGCTTTTACATTATTTTCGGCAAGGTGCATACCATCTATCACCGAGGCACCAACACCAAACATCAATCCAAGTCCTGTGATAACCATCCATAAGGGTGCCACGATGTTGACGGCAGCGATGCCATCAGCACCCACCCCTCTTCCAACAAAGATACCGTCAATGACAGTCTGCGACGACATAAACACCATTCCTATGAGAGTAGGAATAAAAAGTGATCGAAACAAAGGTCCAATCTTATCTGCTTTGAAGTCGATATTATCACGATTCATAATCCCTCTTTGTTGTTTATTATTATTTGTTGTTCGTTAAAACTGCGGGACAAAGGAACGACTTTTTGATAAATAAAAAAATGACAAAGTTGGCAACTTATGGTACTTTTTAGGACAAAGAAAAAAAACATCAACAAAAAAAAGCGTAACTTTGCAAATAACATTCCCCTTTCTATAATAGAATGCACAGGATAAAGACTGAACCTATAACAAAACAGAAGTAAATATAAATGAGAAATAGAATATGGAACAAAATATAATAGACTGTCTTATACGAGATCTACCATAATCTTGATTTATATGCATACTCTTCCCTACAAGGAATCCATCCGAGAGACTTGTTGTCGGGAAGAAAAAAAATTAAAAACAGCCGAAAAAAACTCTTAATTCGTTATCTTTGCAGCTATAGAAAATACTTTCACATGAGCAGAAAAGATATACCTAACGATTCTACAGATATTTTTGAAGGAGATGGACAGAGCAACAGTTCAGATAGTGTAAACGGCTCAAATACAGAGGAGATGGAGTTGGAAAAGGAGGTGCCGGTTGAGGAGGGCGAGCAGGATACCAATGTTGGCAAATACAGGAAACTGATTCTTGAGGGGGAGAACAAATACCGTCTTACAGGAATGTTCAAGGAGTGGTTCTTAGATTATGCCTCGTATGTAATCTTAGAGAGGGCCGTTCCACACATTACAGACGGACTTAAACCTGTTCAAAGGCGCATTCTGCACGCAATGAAGAATATAGACGATGGCCGATACAACAAGGTTGCCAATATCATTGGACAGACAATGATGTACCATCCTCATGGAGATGCCTCTATTGGGGATGCACTTGTGCAGTTGGGCCAGAAGGATCTGCTTATAGACTGCCAGGGAAACTGGGGAAATATTCTTACAGGAGACGGGGCTGCTGCGCCGCGTTATATTGAGGCACGTCTTAGCAAATTTGCCTTGGATGTAGCCTTTAATCCAAAGACCACAGAGTGGATGAACTCATACGACGGACGTAATTTAGAGCCTGTAAATTTACCTGTAAAATTTCCTTTACTGCTTGCGCAAGGTGTTGAGGGTATTGCTGTAGGATTGGCATCCAAGATTCTGCCACACAACTTTAACGAGCTAATAGATGCCTCTGTATCTTATCTTAAGGGGGAGAGTTTTGAACTTTACCCGGATTTTCCTACCGGTGGACTCATCGATTGCTCCAAATACAACAGAGGTCTGCGTGGAGGAGTGCTCAAGGTAAGGGCGAGGATTACCAAGACAGATAAAAAAACATTAGTAATCACAGAGATACCTTATGGAAAAAACACCACTACACTTATAGACACAATTGTTAAGGCCAATGAAAAAGGGAAGATTAAGATAAAGAAGGTAGATGACAATACAGCAGCCACAGCGGAGATTGTAATTCATTTGGCAAATGATATTTCTCCCGACAAGACAATCGATGCCCTGTATGCCTTTACAGACTGTGAAGTGAATATATCGCCAAACTCATGTGTGATTATGGACAAGCATCCTCATTTTGTGGGGGTGGATGATATTTTGCGATTCTCTGTAGACCACACAAAATATCTGCTGCGCAGGGAGCTTGAGATAAGGTTGGACGAACTTAACGACAGTTGGCACTATCTCTCTTTGGAGAAGCTGTTCTTTGAAAACAAGAAATATAGGATTTTGGAGCAGGAGGCCAAGAGTTGGGAGGACCAGTTGCAACAGGTGTTTGATGAGATGCTTGAGTATCAAAACCTTCTAAAAAGACCTATCCTTATGGAGGATATTGTAAAATTGGTTGAGAAACCTGTAAGGAAGATCTCAAAGTTTGATGCAAAGGTATTGGAGGAGAAGATAAAGGGTTTGGAGGATGAGATGAACGAGGTCAACTACAACATTGCTCATCTTACAGACTATACAATAGCTTATTTCCTAAGGCTTAAGGAGAAGTACGGCAGCAGATATCCAAGGCTTACGGAGATCTCCAATTTTGAAACAATAGAGGCTACCAAGGTGGCTGTCAACAACGCCAAACTGTACATTAACCGTGCGGAGGGTTTTGTTGGAATGGATCTTAAGAAGGATGACAATGCGGAGTATGTATGCGACTGCTCAGATATTGACGACATTATTGTCTTTTTTAAGAACGGAAAATACATTGTCACCAGGGTTACCGGTAAGGCATTCGTTGGAAAAAACATAATCTACGCCGGTGTGTACACCAAAAATGACGAGCGCACCATCTACAACGTTGTCTATAGGGACGGCAAGATCTCATTGGACGGTTTGAGCGGCAAGTTCTATGTAAAGAGATTTGCGGCAACAGGTATGACCCGTGACAAGGAGTACGACTTAACGCAAGGCAAGCCAGACTCTGTTGTCATATGGTTCTCCGCAAACCCTAACGCAGAGGCTGAGGTGCTTAAAGTATTCTTAAAGCCTAAGGCAAAACTAAAGAAGCTGTTATTTGAGTTTGATTTTGCATCGCTTGCCATTAAAGGAAGGAACTCAATGGGTAATGTACTATCCAAGAACCCTATACATAAGATTACGCTTAAATCTAAAGGTGTAAGCACATTGGGTGGCAAGCCTATATGGTTTGATACGGATATAAACAGGCTTAACGAGGATCAGAGAGGAGAATTTCTTGGAGAGTTCCATACAAATGACCGCATATTGGTTATCTGCAAGAACGGAACGTTCTATACCACCAATTTTGACCTTAGCAACAGGTATCAGGAGGATATTTTAAGAATTGAGAAGTTAGACACAGAGAAGACATGGAGCGCCATCTATTTTGACAACGAGTCTAAGTGTTTCTACCTAAAGAGGTTCTCTTTTGAGCCTAACGACAATGTGACTGTACCGTTTATCTCGGATGCAGAGGGTTCTTATCTTGTTGAGATCAGCGACAACAAGTACCCGTCTGTTGTTATTAAATTCGGAGGCAAGAATGCAAAACGGGAGGATGAGGTTGTTGACGGAGAGGAATTTATTGGGAAGAAGAGTTATAAGGCAAAAGGGAAGAGGCTCACTACATACGATGTGGCGGAGGTTAGGTTTGGGGAACCGTTGGTTAAGGAGAGCGAGGAGGTGTCTCCAACAGTAGAGAAAGAGGCGGTGGATGAGGGTTCTAAAGGTTTTGAGCCCGGTAGTGTTGTTGAGTTTGGCGGTGACAGTGATGATGATGATAATCCTACCTTGTTCTAACGAGATATGTAAAGAGGCTGCTGCTTAGTTAAGTTTGTAAAAAGATATGATATTGTCTTTATGTGGCTTTATGGGGTGTGGCAAGAGTACGGTTGGGCGTAATCTTGCTGCGTTTGTATATTCGGATTATATAGATTTGGACGAATATATTGAGAAGAGGGTTGGGATCTCTGTAAGGGAGTTTTTTGCTTTGAACGGAGAGGCTGCTTTTAGGGAGGAGGAGAAAAGGGCATTGGAGGAGATTCTAAAGATATATTCCTACTGTAGCGGCGTTCCTGAGTGTGCAGACTGCCATTTAGAACATAGCAATCTTGTTCTATCGTTAGGCGGCGGTGCTCCTACGTATGCTCCTACCGCAAAGCTCATAAAGGAGAAGACATTCTGCGTATATCTCACAGCAAACAAAGAGACTCTGTATAGAAGATTATCAAAAAACAACGCTAAAAGGCCCGTCTTACAGGGCAAACAGGGGAACGAGCTTATGGCTTTTATAGAGGAGCTTATTGCCAAACGTGAGAACTGCTACAAAGAGGTATCACAGATGGAACTCTGCAGTTCAACCCTTAACATTCCGCAACTTACTGCCGAACTTGCAAAGCTGTTTTAGCGTAACATGCTGTCTTTTCCCGGAAATTCAGAGAGGGTAAATGCTGTAAGCAAATGTTGCTTAGTGTAAATCCAACTGTTCAGAAAACCGTTGCCGTACTACCTCATACAACAGTACGCCAGCAGAGACAGAGACGTTTAGCGAGTCCATTTCGCCTAACATTGGGATCTTTATATGGACGTCTGCCACATTGCGCCAGAATGGGGTAAGACCTTTGGCCTCGCTACCCATAACTATTGCAGTTCCTTGCCTAAAATCTGTATCGTAGTACCACTTTGAGTCCTGCAGTTGGGCCGTAAAAATCTTTATATCACGCTCTTTGAGCCACCTGAGCGCCTCATCGTTGGAAAGGGCAACAACCGGTACGGTAAAGTATGAACCAAGGCTGGCTCTAATAAGGTTTGGATTGTAAAGGTCTGTTAGTGGATCACACACCAATACTGCATCAACACCACAGGCATCTGCCGTGCGTAAAAGAGCTCCAAGGTTTCCCGGCTTCTCAACGCTCTCCACCACTAAAATAAACGGTGATTTTCCTGTACGCCCTTTTAGAACAATATCCTGCAAAGAAAAATTTTTCTGTTCAACAATCGCCACTACACCCTCTGTGCTTTCTCTATACGCGATTTTGGCATATACGTGCGGAGCACAAAGAAATAGAGGCAGTCCGTTGCAAGCCAAAGGCAATTCGCATGGAAACAGAGAGATAAAATCTTGCGGAGTGCGGTGAATACCACAATTAAGGAACAGGCTGTCTATTTTATAGCCATTATTGAGGCAGGCTGTAATCTCCCGTACCCCCTCTGCTATAAAAAGATGCTGCTCCCTTCTGGCCTTTGATTTTTCCAAAAGGGAGACAACATTCTTAATCTTTGGGTTTTGTGCCGATGTTATCTCAAAAACGTTCATTAAACGTAGCGGTTCAAATAACAGTATTTATTTTATCAAATAACACCGCTGTCTTATTTCTCCTGTTCGGACTCTTTGTCATGCTTGGCAGAGGCTTTAACCTCAGGGCGCATCTGAGGGAAGAACAATACATCCTGGATAGTGTTCTTGTTGGTCATGAACATTGTAAGTCTGTCTATTCCTATACCCATGCCGGATGTTGGAGGCATACCGTATTCCAATGCGCGTATGAAGTCCATATCTATGAACATTGCCTCATCGTCTCCTTTATCCTTTAATCTTAGCTGCTCCTGGAAACGCTCCAACTGGTCTATTGGGTCGTTAAGCTCGGAGTATGCGTTACACAACTCTTTTCCGCATACAAACAGTTCAAAGCGCTCTGTAAGATTAGGGTTATTCCTGTGACGTTTTGTAAGCGGAGACATAGATACAGGGTAGTCTGTAATAAATGTAGGCTGTACCAAGTGCTTCTCGCAATACTCACCGAATATGGCATCTATAAGTTTGCCTGCCCCAAATGAGGGATCTATCTCAACATTCAACTTTTTGCAGGTTGCCCTCAACTGCTCCTCATCCATACCCTCTACATCTACACCGGCATACTCCTTAATGGCTTCAAGCATAGGAAGTCTGCGGAAAGGTTGTCCGTAATCTACCTCAACATCGCCAACCATTGCCTTTGTAGAACCGTTTACGGCTATGCAGACAGTCTTAAGCATCTCCTCCACAAAATCCATCATCCAGTTGTAATCTTTATAGGCCACATATATCTCCATAACGGTAAACTCGGGGTTATGGGTGCGGTCCATTCCCTCATTCCTAAAGTCCTTACCAAACTCGTAAACACCTTTGTACCCGCCAACTATAAGTCTCTTAAGATACAACTCGTTGGCTATACGCAGATAAAGCGGAATATCCAATGTGTTATGGTGCGTTATAAACGGTCTTGCAGTTGCTCCACCCGGAATTGACTGAAGAATAGGTGTTTCAACCTCAAGATAACCTTTATCGTCAAAGAAACGACGCATTGTAGAGATAATCTTAGCTCTCTTTACAAACGTGTCTCTAACACTTGGATTAACTATAAGATCAACATAACGCTGTCTGTATCTGAGCTCTGTATCTGCAAAGGCATCGAACACCTCTCCGTCTTTCTCCTTAACTATAGGAAGCACCCTCAAAGATTTGCTCAATACCGTAAGCTCCTTTGCATGAACAGATTTCTGTCCTGTCTGGGTAACAAAGGCATAACCCTTTATTCCAATGATATCTCCAATGTCCAAAAGTTTCTTGAACACAGTGTTGTACATTGTCTTGTCCTCGCCGGGGCATATCTCGTCTCTCTTTACATAAACCTGAATCCTGCCTGTATCGTCCATCAGCTCAATAAATGCAGCGGCACCCATAATCCTGCGGCTCATTATCCTGCCGGCAATACAGACATCCTCAAAACCGGGCTTCTCCGGCTCATAATCCTCCCTTATCTCTCTTGTTGTTCTGTTAATTGGATAGAGCGGAGCGGGATAAGGCTCAATTCCAAGCTCTCTCATCTGAGCAAGCGCCTTTCTTCTGTTCTGTTCCTGTTCGTTTAAATTCAATTCCATATCTTGTCTCTTTTTTATTCACATAATTTGTCGGGAAGCGAAATATTACCCACAAAGTTGCAAAATTACACATTTTATTTTTTGCTACTGATATATTTTCGTCAAAAAAAACAAAATTATAATTACCTTTGCGCGTTATGCAAGTGAACAATGTAGACAGAAAGTGGATTGTTAAAGAGCCGGGCAACCCTGCAACGGTTAGAAAATTGGCGCAGGAGCTTAGCGTAGATCGTGTGTTGGCCAACCTTTTGGTGCAGCGCGGCATATGCAGTTACGGGCAGGCAAGAGTCTTTTTCCGCCCGGACCTGTCTATGTTGCACGACCCTTTCCTTATGAAGGATATGGAGAAAGCTGTGGCACGCGTGCGTAAGGCCATAGAGACCAAAGAGAAGATAATGGTTTACGGTGATTATGATGTAGACGGCACAACAGCAGTTGCACTTGTATACTCTTTCTTGCGCGAGATAGATCCTAATGTTGAGTATTATATTCCCGACAGATACGATGAGGGGTACGGTGTTTCATACAAAGGGATAGATTGGGCGGCCGAGAACGGCTACAGCTTGATAATCACCTTAGACTGTGGAATAAAAGCGGTTGAGAAGGTGCAGTATGCTGCGGGAAAGGGGATAGATTTCATTATTTGTGATCATCATCTTCCCGATGAGGAACTTCCGGCTGCAGTGGCCATCTTGGACCCTAAACAGAGCGACTGTTCCTATCCTTTCGATGATTTGTCGGGATGCGGAGTAGGATTCAAACTTGTTCAGGCATATTCTCTCAGATATGGAATCCCATTTGATGATATAAAGAGCCTGTTGGATTTGGTTGCTGTTAGTATTGCCGCGGATTTGGTCTCTGTTACCGGAGAGAACAGAGTGCTTGCCCATTTTGGACTTCAGCAGATAAACGAGTCTCCGCGTAACGGCCTGCTCTCAATGATTAAATTGGCAGGTTTGGAGAAGCATAGGATTACCATAGATGATATAGTCTTTAAGATTGGTCCAAGAATTAATGCTGCAGGAAGGATGGAGAGTGGAAGGACTGCCGTGGATCTGCTTACATCCAGGAATGAGGCGGACGCAGCAAAGATTGGTGCAACGATTAATGCTCACAACAATGAACGTAAGAATGTAGACAGAGAGATAACATACGAAGCTCTAAGAATGGTGCGTGAAGAACCCGGCTTTGATGAGAAGAGCTCTACTGTTGTGTATAACTCGCAGTGGCATAAGGGGGTAGTTGGTATTGTAGCCAGCCGTTTGGTTGAAGCATACTACAAGCCCACAATTGTTCTTACCAATTCCAACGGGTTTGTTACAGGTTCTGCCCGCAGTGTTCCGGGATTTGATCTATATGAGGCCATAGAGGAGTGTTCTGATCTTCTTGAAAACTTTGGGGGTCATATATATGCAGCCGGCCTTACCTTAAAGGAGGAGAACCTAAAGGCTTTTGAGGAGAAGTTCGAAGCTATAGTAAAGGCCAAAATCAATAAAAAGATACTCACCCCAATTGTAAACATAGATTCCTATTTGGAGTTCAAGCAGATAACACCAAAATTCTTTAGAATATTAAAGCAGTTCCAGCCTTTTGGACCCGGGAATCTCTCTCCTGTCTTTTTAACCGAGAATGTCTACGACAACGGCAACGGCCGCAAGGTTGGCAGCGACAACGGGCATCTTAAACTTGAACTTATTCAGGAGGATGAGCCTTACAGACATATCTCTGCCATTGCATTTAACAAATCTGAACATTTTGAGCATATGCAGGCCGGTAACCCTGTTGATATCTGTTACTCCATAGCTGAAAACTACTATAGGGGAATTGCCAATATTCAGCTAAGGATAAAGGATATACGCGAAAAATATGCGCTGTTTCCAGACTAAGGATGTTGTACCTTTCATCCAATTATCCTCTTATATGGTCTTTATTGTAAAAATTGCTCAATCAATGAGCATTTTTTTTATTTTTGTAGAAAATATTTTGACTATGAATCAATTACGCGACAGACAAAGTAGATAAAATCTATTTAGATAACACAAACCTTATATATGCTCTCGGATGGGATAAAGCTGAAATTGGAAATGTTAGGGAAACATTCTTTTTCAATCAGATGCGAGTGAACTACGATGTAATCACCTCTTCCGTTTAAGATTTTATGATTGATGGCTATACATTTGAGGTGGGCGGACGTAAGAAAGGGAAAAAGCAGATAGAGGGAATTCCTAATGCTTATACAGTAAAAGATGATATAGAGTTTGCTTTTGGCAATACGATACCGCTATGGCATTTTGGATTCAGCTATTAAGTAATCTTAAAAAAAATACATAGGAAAAATTATTAAAAAAGCGCACCATCTATGAATGCATTGTATGGTGCCTTATTACCACCTTTAAAAAAATTATCAAGATAATATTGGCTTCTGTCTGTCTCCTTTAACATCTTGCCATCATAAAAGTCTTCAACACCCTCGTAAAGTAGCTTGTATATAAGGGTCTTTTTTGCAACCTCTATAACATCATCTTTCTTATCTGCATAGCTTTCAACCTTAAAGATGGCTGTCTGCTCATTTATCTCCATCAGCTCAGCAGAACCTTCGTACTGTTGAGCCGATGCAGAATAAACAAATGAGATGGAAATTATAAATAATATAATTTTACTCCACATAGATTAGTTAAATTATTCCGTCAAAAATACCGCCAATCTGAGTTTTTGGTCTTGACACTACAGTTAGTTTTACACCGCTCTCAAATGCTTTCTGAATCTCTTTACCACCTTAGTGCTCTTTTTACAGTTTCATCAACGCCCGTCTATTTGTTTTGCCAAGTAATGTGCAAATTATTGGTTTATATCATATCTTTGCAGCCATAAAAAGATAAAGCTCTATGTTACATTTTGATACAGATTATATGGAGGGAGCACATCCTCTGATTATGCAACGCCTTGTTGAAACCAATATGGAACAGACACAAGGCTATGGTAATGACTGCCATACAGAAAACGCAAAAAGGTTGATTCTTAGCGCGTGTGGTCTGCAAGAGAAAGAGGGAAAGGTATTTTTCCTTGTTGGTGGTACACAGACCAATGCAACTGTGATAGACGGTCTTTTAGACAAACATGAGGGAGTTATGGCAGCAGCTTCATCTCATATAAACAATCATGAGACAGGAGCAATAGAGGCAACCGGGCACAAGGTTTTGGTTCTTCCCTCTAAAGATGGGAAATTAAAGGCAGATGATGTAAAGCGCTATATACAAGATTTCTACAGAGACGACACATTTGAACACATGGTCTTCCCCGGAATGGTTTACATCTCACATCCAACCGAATATGGTACTCTGTACACACTAAAGGAGTTGCAAGAGCTTAGCGAAGTCTGCAGAGAGGCTGATATTCCGCTATACATAGACGGAGCCAGACTTGGATACGGACTTGCAGCAGACAACACTAATGTAACACTAAGGGATATAGCCGCACTTTGTGACGTTTTCTACATTGGAGGTACAAAGGTTGGAGCACTGCTCGGAGAGGCTGTAGTAATAACAAGGAGGAATCTGTTGCCACACTTTTACCCTTTGATAAAACAGCACGGAGCATTGTTGGCAAAGGGAAGACTGCTTGGAATTCAGTTTGAGACACTCTTCACAAACAATCTCTATCTCAATATCTCAAGGCATGCCATAGAGATGGCCGGCAAACTAAAAAAGGCCATGGTCGAAAAGGGGTACAAAGAGTATATGAACTCAACTACAAACCAATTGTTCTTCATTATGCCGAATAGTGAGATAGACAGGCTTAAAGAGTTTGCCACATTTGAACTGTGGGGTCCGCGTGGAGAGATGGAGACCCCTGTAAGGTTTGTTACCAACTGGGCTACAAAAGAGGAAGATATAGACACTTTTATCAACAATCTTTAAATCAAATAAAATGAAAGCATTTAATCTATTCCATAGCATATTTGTTAAGTGTATATTTATCATCACTACCCTATTGACTATAAGCAGCACCGCGTATGCCATGCTGGACAAAGAATCCTTAAACTGCATTAACACAAGAGATTCGTCAGACTGCAGGAATTTCAAAATGGGTGTAAAGACAAATATGCTTTACGATGCAGCACTTATTCCCAATATTGGAGCCGACATCTGCTTAGGGAAGCGTTGGTCAATTGCCGGGCAATGGATGTATGCCTGGTGGAAAAACGACAGAAAGCATAACTATTGGCGCACCTACGGCGGCGACATTGAGGTACGTTACTGGTTTGGTTCAAAAAACCGCAGAGAGCAGCTTGCCGGGCATCATATAGGGCTGTACGGGCAGATGATAACGTACGATTTCGAGCTTGGCGGACGCGGCTATCTTGGAGAAAAATGGAGCTACGCAGGCGGAATATCGTACGGTTATTCATTACCGGTTGGGCGCAGGTTCAATATAGATTTCACAGTAGGTGTAGGCTATTTAGAGGGAGAATACATGGAGTATGACCCAATAGACGGCCACTATGTATGGCAGTCAACAAAAAACAGAAGATGGTATGGCCCTACAAAAGCAGAGGTCTCTTTAGTATGGCTTATAGGCAAGAAAAATCTAAAGTAACATGCCAATCCAAGGAGGGTGTTTAAGATTAGACACCCTCTAAATACAAGCCGTAAGTCGTTAAAAAATGGCGTTTCGTCTATTTTATTTTACCCCATATTTATAGGTATCTATTTTCGCATCACTTTCTTCCCGACAATATATTCTTAAAGTGTGACTACAAGTTGGTTAGGGTGAAGCTTAACGACATTCTCTATCTTGAAGGTCTCAAGGATTATGTAAAAGTTTACCTATCGGGAGAGTCGGAACCTCTCATCACCACACTCACAATGGCAGGTGCAGAAAGCAATCTGCCTAAGAAGAATTTTATAAGGATACATAAATCATTCATTATAAATAGAGAGAGGATAGAGAGCATTGAGAAGGGAAGAATCTGTATAAAAGGAACTTATCTTCCTATTTCAGACACGTATAAAGATAATATCATGAAGGCCATAAACGTGATAAAAAAATAGTATCCCAAATAATTGTACGTAAACAGTAGTAAAACAGACAAGTTGCAGATACTTTTGAGAAATTTAATTATTTCAAAAAAGGAGGAAAAGATGAAGAGAGCCATTATTCCATTTGCATTGTTTGCAACCATTGCCATTTTGGGCTGCGAGAAACTGTTTCACAATGAAGAAACCAACAAAAAGGGATCTGCACTATCTTTTAGCATAAATGCAGAATCACTTTATGACTATGTAGATGACATTAGGACAAAAAACATTCTTCTTACATTAGACACAAACAAGTTTCTGTTAAAGATCTACTCGTCAGACGGAATAAAAATATACGACGGTAAATATGCAGAGCGCCCGGCCACAATGAATATAACAAAAGGTACATACGATATTGAATTGTTATCATCAAAATTTACAGGGCCACAGTTCGACTCTCCGCTCGTAGGCGAGAAAAAGACAATTGTTGTGGGAGATGCCCAAAAGGTACATATATCATTTAACTGCAAACAGTTGAACTGCGGATTAAGGTTAACCTTTGATAAAGGGTTCATAGCCAAATTCCCCGGCACCGGCGTTAGGATAACACAAAACAACAAAACGGAAAACTACCGCTTCTCAGAAAAACGATACATCTACCTTAATCCAACACTCTTTGAAGTACATGCGTGGAGCAAAGGGGTAGATACATTGTTGTTGGAGAGGTCTTTGGCAGAGAGACAGATGATGGAGCTAAAACTCAGTTATGCCTCCGGTTCCGGCAGAGGGGTTAGCGTAAGTTACGAATGCGACACATCCCGGCAGTGGCTTAACGGAGAATTGAATATTGGATTTACACTTCCTGCAGGTTGCCTTACGATTCCGGAGGCACAGAAAAGAATTGGGGAGAGTAATATTATGGTTTTCGGGTACATATATGGAGGTGACCCAACCACCAATTCTGTACGTGTAGCACCGCCATTCACATCTCGTACATCAATTGTGATTGCCCCAAACATGAAAGTACGCAACAGAAATCTCTGCATTGCTGTAGAGCTCCCAAGCGGAACTGTAAGAGACGGACTTAATCTTGTTGTAAATCCAGAACTTATAGGTTCGCCTGTTGTTGTTTGCGGGAATGTGGTAGACAGTTATTACGGTTATGTAGGGTTAAAGGGGACTAAAAGATACATACTGTTATAGCTTTGGCGTTGGCTATTTATAGTAGAGAGAGTAGAGAGGGTACAGAAAGTTTAGAGAATAATTAGAAACAGTTGTGAACGACTTGTCAATCAACGGAAGAGCGGTTGCCAAAAGCAGCTTATAAGAAACGGCGTCTGTTGAAGGACTGTTAGGATGCGAAGCAGACTAAAAAGGACAACTCAGCCGTTTCAAGCTGATTGAAGGCAGCAGCAGTTGAGTGACACGGAGAGAAATACTGTTTTTATAATCTGTTCAAATACTCCGCCACCTCATCCAACTGCCATTTAGGAGTTGAAGTAGCACCGCAAAGCCCAACAGAATCGCCCGCGGCAAACCACTCAGGCTTTATCTCGCTACTGTTTTCTATATGATATGATCTTGGATTTACACTTTTACAAAGCTCAAAAAGCACCTTACCGTTAGAACTGTCAGCTCCACTCACAAAAACTATAACAGAGTGATTACGTGCAAATTCCCTTAAATTATCCTGTCTGTGCGCCACCTGACGGCAGATGGTATTATTTATTACAAGCCTATCTATAGCAGAACTCCCATTTTTTACAAGCTCCTCCCCTATTATCCTGCACACAACAGCATACTCTTTAGGATCTTTGGTTGTCTGAGAAAAGACAACAACAGGTTTGCCATTAGGGCAAAAATCTATCCTCTCCATCCCCTTTACAACCCCCTCCTTAAGATCTACAACAATAGCATTCCCATCTGTCTGCCCCACCAAACCGTTAACCTCCGCATGCCCCTCCTTTCCAAAGATTACTATCTGCGCCCCTGAGCGGTAACTCTCCCGTATCCTATCCTGAAGTTTGAGTACAACAGGGCAGGTGCAATCTATAAGTTTAATGTTGTTCTCCTTTGCCGTCTCGTATGTTGCAGGTGGCTCTCCATGCGCCCGTATAAGCACTGTTGAACCATGCAAATTCCTCATTTTCCCATAATCTATTACAGTAAGTCCCTGTCTGTTAAGTCTCTCAAGCTCGGCATTATTGTGTACAATAGCACCAAGAGAATAGAGATGCCCAATCTTTCCAAGATTAGATTCCGCACACTCTATAGCCCTTATAACCCCGTGGCAAAAACCGCTGCCGCTATCTATCTCTATCTTAAGGTTCAACATCCGCCTTACAATTTATTGTTTATAGTTTATGGTTTATAGTCAGTTTATCAGCTTTAGCTTTAGCCTTCTTTACTCTCTTTACTTTAAAAAAATCGCCAAAGCCAAAGCCAACGCCAACGCTTTTCTCTATAAACTATAAACTATTAACTTTTATTTAGTACTGCCATAAGCTGCTCCAAACCAACCCTCTGCTGCTCTCCGGTGGAGAGATTCTTAAGATTAACCACACCAGCAGCAACCTCATCATCACCAACTATAGCCAAATAAGGAATCTGTTTCTTGTCTGCATAGTCAAACTGCTTCTTCAATTTGGTATTGTCGGGATACAACTCACAAGCAATACCTGCAGCCCTTAAAGAGGCAATCAAAGGAAGAGAGAACCTGACCTCCTCCTCTCCCATATTGGTAAACAGCACCTTGGCACCGCTTGTTGCATCCTCCGGGAACTTGTTAAGCCCCTTTAGCACATCATAGATTCTGTCTGCACCAAAAGAGATTCCAACACCCGAAACCCCTATAAGGCCAAAGATTCCGGTAAGATCATCGTAACGTCCGCCACCGCTAATGCTGCCAATCTCAAAATCGAGAGCCTTCACCTCAAAGATGGCCCCTGTATAATAATTAAGCCCGCGGGCAAGAGAAAGATCTATCTCAACCTGCTGTTTTACAGAACAATCCTTAATATAACCAAACAGCGTTTCCAACTCGCAGATACCCTTTAGGCCAACCTCAGACTTAGCTAAAACACCCTTTATAAGAGCCAATTTCTGCTCGGAAGAGCCGCTCATTGTAAGCACAGGTTCAATTACAGCAATCGCCGCATCATCCAATCCCTTCTCCCTAAGCTCCTCTTTCACAGCCTCCAAGCCAATCTTGTCTATCTTATCTATGGCAACCGTAATATCTATAAGTTTGTCGGGATGCCCACAAACCTCAGCCAATCCCTGGAGAATCTTTCTGTTGTTAATCTTAATGCAAACCCTCACATCAAAACGGGTAAACACCTCATCTGCAATCTGCACAAGCTCCAATTCATTAAGGAGCGAATTGCTGCCAACAACATCTACATCACATTGGTAAAACTCTCTGTATCTGCCCTTTTGAGGCCTGTCTGCCCTCCACACCGGCTGAATCTGATACCTCTTGAACGGAAACGTTATCTCATTCTGATGCTGCACAACATACCTTGCAAACGGAACCGTAAGATCATAACGCAACCCCTTCTCGCACACCTTTAAAGAGAGCGCATTGCTGTTGCCCAACTGCTCCGGAGCAACCCCCGCAAAAGCATCACCGGAGTTGAGCACCTTAAAAAGCAGCTTGTCGCCCTCATCGCCATACTTTCCAAGCAGCGTAGAGAGGTTCTCCATAGAGGGAGTCTCCAACGGGCTGTAGCCGTACTTCTTAAAAACAGTTCTAACAGTATCAAATATATAATTCCTCCCGGCCATTTCGGCAGGAGAAAAATCCCTTGTTCCTTTAGGAATAGACGGTTTCTGTGCCATAACAATAAAATTTTATTCTTCCAAACAACTATCGTTTGTCAAGAGCGCAAAGATACAACAAAAGAAGCAAAAAGAGCTCACCCTTTGCATTACGCCCTCCTTATTCAAAAAGACTGTCAAGCGTTACAACCTTTTGAAATATCCCACTATGGATTCCGTATTTCAATCCAAACGTAGTAACTAACGTCATCTGCACATTATGCCTCCTGCTCACATGCTCGGTTACCCAACTGATTCTGCTACGCAGCAGCTGCTCATAGTCATTAGTAACAGTAAATTCATCCTTTACAAACTTCATTTCGCACAGATTAACCACTCTGTCCTTTCTGTTTATAATAAGGTCTATCTGCATCCCTTTCCGCTCCTCTGTCCCCTTGAGTGTCCATGCCGAATTTTCGGAGCTTACGCCACCTACATTCAGAGCATTCTTAAGCTGTTTAACATGCTTGAGACACGCATCCTCAAAAGCATACCCACGCCATGTATTCAATACAGGAAGGTTCTCATTGTTCTGCCAAAAATGTTCCTCCCTGTTTTTGCCATCTACATTGTTAAGATAGAACTTGCAGAACGGATCTATAAGTCTGTAGCACATGTGGCGTTTGTCATTCTCAAAAGGTTTGTAACATTCAATAAAATCGCTCGCCTCAAGAACTCGCAATACGTTAGACAGCTGTCCGCCCAACGCAATACGGGAACCTTTAGACACCTCCGCCCTGCTAAACCCTGTATGTCTCTTAGACAATAACCGTATAACAGCTTTATACCTTTCCGGCATATTGAAGATTGAATTGAACAATCTTTCAAATTCGTCTTTCAGTTTTGCCTTCTTCACAAAGAAAAGACTATCAATAACCTGAGCCAATGACATACCCGGCTCAACATAACTGAGGTACATTGGTATTCCGCCGGTTGTCATGTACAGCTGAAGAATATCATATCTTGTCATTGTAACGCCTTGGCTTTTCAGCAATTCCTCTGTCTCCTTCAATGTGAACGGGGATAATTGAATCTCTGAGTTTACACGATCATACAGTCCACCGTATGAGTTAATCAAGTTATCCCTAATCCACGACGTAGCAGACCCGCATACTATAAGCATCAGATTATCATTACCGGCAGCCCATCCATTCCAAAAATGTTCAAAAGCGGTAATGAATCCAGATTTAACAGTATCCATCCACGGCATTTCATCTATGAAAACGACCAATTTTTCTTGTTTTGATCTTCCCGACAAAAGAGAGATTAATCTATCAAATGCCTCCATCCAATCTTTTGGGTATGTTTTTTCTTGTGCCCCATACCTTACAAGAGAGGAATGAAACGCAGATAATTGAGCAGAAAGCAGATTTTTGCCATCTAACTCAATAGGTGAAACGCCGGTATGATAAAACGCAAATTTATCCTTGAACAACTCACGGATAAGATAGGTTTTTCCAACGCGTCTACGCCCATAAACCGCAACAAGCTGAGCCTGATTTCTATTATATATACGCATTAGCTCAGCCGATTCATCTTTACGTCCTATTATTGCTCCCATATTAGTTTATTGTTTAGAGTTTATAGTTAAAAGTTAGCTTTGGTGTTAGCTCTTAATGACTAATGACGGCTAAAGCCAACGCCTTCTATAAACTATACACTTTCAACTATTAACTATAAACTTTTAATTTTGTTATTTGCCCGCAATTTAATAAAAAAGTCTTTCACGGGCAAACATAAGACGTAAAATTGCCCGTGAAACGCTATTTTTTCATTTCACGGGCAACGCAAATCAACATTTTTGCAGATTTAGTTTTTAATCGTAAATTTGCAAAAAATAATTAATCATGATTGAAAGGGCATTACAAATCAAATTGTTAGAGTTAGCAAAGAAATATCCTGTAGTCACCCTTACCGGTCCGCGACAATCCGGTAAATCTACTCTGCTACGTCACACATTCCCGAATTACAAATATGTATCACTCGAAGATCCGGATATACGCCTGTTTGCAACAGATGATCCAAGAGGATTTCTTTCAACCTATTCGGACAAAACTATTATTGATGAAGCGCAACGAGTTCCAACTTTATTCTCCTATATTCAGACACATACAGATAAAGAGGGGCGTGAAGGCATGTACCTGCTTGCCGGTTCACACAACTTCCTATTGATGGAAAACATCAACCAATCGTTGGCCGGACGAACCGCCATTCTAAAACTGTTACCATTTTCACACACAGAAATGCAACAAAGCGGAATATTGCCGGAATCTGTAGATAAGGAGATTTTCAATGGCAGCTATCCGCGTTTGTATGACAAGGATATAGCACCATCGGACTACTATCCGTTCTATATTCAAACCTATGTGGAACGAGATGTCAGATTAATGAAAAATATTGGTGATTTGAGTAGGTTCATCCGTTTCATTAAATTATGCGCCGGACGTATAGGGCAGTTACTCAACCTTTCATCGTTAGCTAATGAATGTGGAGTAGCCGTTTCAACTGTTTCCGCATGGATCTCCGTATTGGAAGCAAGCTATATTTGCTACCTGTTGAAACCGGATCATAACAATTATGCAAAGCGGTTGGTCAAGACTCCCAAACTATATTTTTACGATACAGGGTTAGCCTGCTCATTGTTGGATATACGCACATCAGAACAGGTATCAACACACTTTCTGCGTGGAGGTCTGTTTGAGAACCTCGTAATCAACGAATTTGTAAAAAAGGCCTATAACAAAGGGGAAGAACCCAATCTCACATTCTGGCGTGACAGCACCGGCAATGAGGTAGATTTGTTGCAATACATTGGAAGTATACAATACGCTTACGAAATAAAATCCGGAGCAACGTATTCGTCTGATTTCTTCAAAGGAATCAGCAAATGGGCTAAGCTGTCCGGTGCTAATCCCAAACAATGCTTCGCAATCTATAATGGCGAGAACAACCTTAAAACATCTGCCGGAGAAGTTGTGAAGTGGGCATAAAAAAATGCGGAAAAAATTCCGCATTTTTTTATGAAAGGACATCTTTGCCATGAATCCAAAGATACCTATCCAAATCCCTTACAGAGCAATCCAAATTGTAATGCTCTCTAAATATCATAACATAATTGTAGAATGTAGGATAATCCTTAAGATCCTCTTTTCTATAATTCTCTATCTTATAATCCTTTATCTTAAAATTATATTTACTGTTGTATTCAACCCTTAGCTTAGCGTATTCAGTTCCTTTTGGTAAAAGATCCTCTCTAATGAATTTATTGATGGCTTTCTCAACAAACTTGTCAAAGATAGGATAACCATCCGGTCTATGATTACAGCAATATTTTGTAGCAAAGGAATAAAAATACTTTTTGATAGTGTTACCACTATTGTCAGGCATATCAATCTTAGCTATATCGTTAACCAATTCAAGGTCACCCTTGTTAAGCCTTTTATCTATATCCAAGTCTAATATATGCTTTGCAACAGGAAGTGTCTTAAAGATATTTGTGCTGTAGAAATCATTAAGAAGCGATACTTTTATCAGTATATTGGTGATATTATCGTTGGTGCTAATTTTATCTCTAAAGGTTAATTCCAACGCCTTGTCCTCTTCTCTATAATGCTCATACTCATTAGAGTTATTATATTTGTCAATAATCTTTTTCAGTTCAGTCTGTGAAGGTTTCCATCCTTTCATAATGATAATAATTTAGTTATTAATATTCAGCAAATTATGGTTAGTCTACAAAAACGATTTCTGTATTTTTGTTAATATAGTTTGTAGAACGATTGTAAGTAATGCCATTGATACTATGTCCTTTCTTTAAATATAATGTCTTAAGAGAAGGCATCTCGCAGTTCAAAAATGTCAAAGCGGTGTTGTTGCTAAGATCAAGGGAGGTGAGTTTATTGTTAAGGCAGCCCAAATCTGTTAAAGAGGTGTTCTTGCTCACATCAAGGGAGGTGAGTTGATTGCCATAGCAGTACAACTTTTTCAAAGCGGTGTTGTTGCTTACATCAAGGGTGGTGAGCTGATTGATCCCGCAGTTCAACGATGTCAAAGCGGTATTCTTGCTGACATCAAGGGTGGTGAGCTGATTGCTCCCGCAGCTCAAAGATGTCAAAGCAGTGTTCTTGCTCAAATCAAGGGTGGTCAGTTGATTCTCATTGCACACCAACTGTATCAAAGCAGTGTTCTTGCTGACATCAAGAGAAGTAAGCTTATTGCCATTGCACGACAACAATGTCAAAGCGGTGCAACCGTTAACCTCAAGAGAGGTGAGTTGATTCCTATAGCAAATCAATGTTTCCAAAGCGGTGTTATTGCTGACATCAAGAGAAGTAAGCTTATTGCCACTGCAGATCAACTCTGTCAAAGCGGTGTTATTGCTGAGATCAAGAGTGGTGAGTTGATTGTTCCTGCAGCTCAACTCTGTCAAAGCGGTGTTGTTGCTTACATCAAGAGAAGTAAGCTTATTGCCATCGCACCACAACCAGTTCAAAGCGGTAAAATACTCTATACCTTTTAAAGATTTGATGATTTTAGAAGACGGCAAATTAAACCAGTTTTGTAGATATTCATTTTTATTCCACGCCTCAACATCTGAAATGGTTAATCTACCATCATCATTCATATCGCAGTTTTCAAGAAGATACTTCTTGAAATTTGCATCCGGGATATCTAATTCCGCCTCCATATCTACTTTAATAACCAACTCCTCCATCGGTTTTACTTTTGAGCGGGTAATGGTAAGTGATGCAGATGTTTTCTTCGCTACAGGTGCAACGGAGGTAATAATCTCAACTGTAATTCCTTTACTAAATGTTACAGGTGGTAAGGCAATCCAAAAATCGGTTGCTGTTGTTGCATTTATAGCTGTATTGTTACATTCCAATGTTATGCTATTGCCGGCATTGGAATTAAAGCTAATGGTAGGTTCACCGTTAGCAGAGCAGTTTACCGTTGCATCACCGCTAAGTTTTTCATTATTATTGCCTTTGATAACAATCTCTTTAATAGAAACAGTCTCATCTGCACTCTTAAGCTGCAGTTTTAAAAGTCCGAATACATTTTTAAATGCCAAACTGTTGTCACTTTTAGATGAGGTTACTGCAATCATTGGTAGAGAGCCTTCTCCAAAAGAGCCTTTTACGTATCTCTGCGTATTTGGGATAGTAACGCTAAGAGCGTGATTACCATTGGAACCAACATATTCAATACTGCCGTATGGATAGTAGGCAATGTTTGCATCAAATGTGTCTTCTGAGCCGGCAGAGAACTCGCCGTCATTAGCCCAAACAAAAGTGGTGGTTGTTTTTCCACCCTGCCCATCCTTAATTTTATACTCATCATTAACATTACGGCCACGGAATATGGAAACGTGGTCATTATTACTCCACAGCACACGTGTACCGTCTGTAGTTGTTGTCTTAGTATCAACAGCATCAATGCCGGTAGATGGCATAGATGCAATAAATTCAACAGAAGATGTACTGTTTATTTCCAATCCATCCTCTTTCTTGTCGCAAGAGGATAACAGCAGCATTGTGCCTGCCGCCAAAATACCAAAGCATAAAAATTTGTTTTTCATATTCGTTATTTAATAAATAATTAGATTAATAGTTAATTGTCAATTAGTTGTCTTTTTGCTTTTTACCCATGTTACAGAAGTTAAATTAGAGGAGGAAATGCAAGGCATTACGATTCTAATTTTGCCTTTCTGTATCTGCCATGAACTATGTTTAATTCAATAAAAAGATGAAGAGCAAGGCTTGCACAACTCTTTAATAAGCCGTAAGGCGCGAACGTAGTGAGCTAAAGCGTTGCGTTAGCAACTGCACCAAGCGAAGTCCTCTGAGCACTATTCCCAGCCCTGTTCCGGATCAGTCCCTATCGGCTCCGTAGAAGTAGCAAATCCTTTTTCAATAGTAATTTCAAACTATAGCACAACAGGTGCCTCGTAAAATTTTGGTTCCATTTGTAATTAATTGTTTTATAAGTTATTAATATTGTTGAACTCTTTTGAATATTTTGTGTTTCTGTGATGTTGGATTGTAAAATAAACTGCAAACCGAGCGCAGAATGGCAAACTTGTTTGCAAATTATGCCGAGGTGTAGCGTTTATTGTAGCTTTGCTAAAATAAAAAGAGGCTTTGCCCACATATATAGGTATAGCTACCCTATGGTTTGTTGAATGCAAGCCAATTGATGCGTTGTAACCAATACTGTTTTTCATAAGTTTGCCTCTTACCTTGGCTCCATAAGGCGGTTTATCTAAAAAAGGAAAAGTGTGGAGCCTCTCTCGTTTATCTTTGTAGAGGCTGTGGAAGATGCCGTGACGGAGATAAACAATGATAATACTCCACACTCGGCATTATACGATGTGACACATCGACCCTTTTGAGGGGGTCAAAGCATAACCAATGCACGAGCGCAAGTATATCCGTAATATCTTCCGTCTTAAGAAACTTCCACATTTCTACAAAAGACTATAACGAAAACACTTTCGCCTAATATGTATACAACCCGTTGGATTGCAGTGCCAAATGTAAATAATTTTTTCTCTTAAAACAACTGCAAACAAAAAAGCCGAATAAAAAATCCATTTCTTATTCAGCTTTTTAGTAAGCGTTAAAAAATAAGTTGGTAAAGATTTAGCAGTATTTTTGAGAAAAGAAATATAGACCAAAAAGACAATTAAAGATTACCAAGTTATTTTTTTAAGATTACTTAAATTATTCTGCAAACAGATCATCAAGAATTACCTCGCTCTGCACATTCCCGCTATACATATTCCTCTTTACTCCGTATGTTGTAGCAGCTCATTTGGTACAAAAAAAGTGAGATAGTGCATCGCTAACTCATAAAAAAACGAGTTAGCGATGTACTATTTCACTTTTACAAATCATATTTTATCCTCTTATTGCTTGTGTTGCAGATAGTTGTCTATTGCAGCGGCTGCTGTGCGGCCGGCACCCATTGCAAGAATGACTGTAGCGGCACCTGTAACGGCATCGCCACCTGCAAAAACACCCTCTCTGGTTGTAACGCCATGCTCATCTGCAACAAGGCCGCCCTTTTTGTTTCGGTCAAGGCCGGGTGTGGTGTTAGAGAGCAGCGGATTAGGGGCCGTACCCAAAGACATTATAACAACATCGGCAGGCTGTTCAAAAAACGAATCCTTTACAGGGACAGGCTTTCTTCTGCCGGATTCGTCCGGTTCGCCAAGCTCCATCTTTTCGCATTTGAGAGCCGTAACCCAACCTTTCTCGTTGCCCACCACCTCAACAGGATTTGTAAGGAACATAAAATTAATCCCCTCCTCCTTGGCGTGATGCACCTCCTCTGCCCTTGCAGGAAGCTCATGCTCTGTTCTTCTGTAGACAACGGTAACCTCTGCCCCAAGGCGCAATGCTGTTCGTGCAGCATCCATGGCAACGTTTCCGCCACCCACAACACATACCCTGCGCCCAACAAAGATTGGGGTATCGGAATCCTTGTCGTATGCCTTCATAAGGTTGTTTCTGGTAAGGAACTCGTTGGCAGAAACCACTCCATTAAGGTTCTCGCCTGGGATATTCATAAACTTTGGAAGACCGGCACCCGAACCAATGAACACAGCCTTAAAGCCCTCATTATCCATAAGAGAGTCTATTGTCACCGTCCTCCCCACAACAACATTTGTCTCTATCTTAACCCCAAGAGCCTTAACATTCTCTATCTCATGGGCAACTACGGTATCTTTTGGAAGTCTGAACTCTGGTATTCCGTAAGTTAGTACACCGCCTGCTTTGTGCAGTGCATCAAATATGGTTACATCGTACCCCATCTTTGCAAGGTCAGATGCACAGGCCAACCCGGATGGTCCACTGCCTATAACAGCCACCTTTATTCCGTTTGAAGGTTTTTTATCTGTAAACTGCACACCGTTCTCTCTGCTCCAATCTGCAACAAATCGTTCAAGTTTTCCAATGGCAACGCTCTCCCCTTTCAAACCCTTAACGCACTTGCCTTCGCATTGGTTCTCCTGAGGACATACTCTTCCGCATATTGCAGGAAGGGAACTATCTATTGCTATAATCTTTGCAGCCTCTTTAAAGTTGCCCTCAGCAATCTGATGTATGAAAAAAGGTATCTTTACGCTAACAGGGCAAGCAGTCATACAGGCAGGTTTCTTGCAGTTGAGACAACGTGTAGCCTCAAGCATCGCCTCCTCCTTGCTGTATCCGTAACATACTTCTTTAAAATTGGTTGCTCTAACTTTGGGATCCTGCTCTCTCACAGGTACTCTTGGTATATTATTAGCCATCATCTCTCTATTTTATCCTTTAACAATCCTTAACCTCTAATCCTGCATTTGTGATCTTTCTCCAGCTCCTGTGTCTTGTACATGGTTTGTCTTCTCATAGCCTCATCAAAATCTACCTCGTATGCATTGAACTCAGGGCCGTCCACACAGGCGAACTTTGTCTTTCCGCCAACCGTAACCCTGCAGGCCCCGCACATTCCCGTGCCGTCTACCATAAGGGTGTTGAGTGAAACAATAAGAGGCAAGTTATACTTTTTGGTTGTAAGCGATGCAAATTTCATCATTATCATAGGACCTATGGCCACAGCTTGGTCATAAACGGCTCCCCCCTCCATGAGCTTGTCTACCATTGCAGTTACCAACCCCTTCTCCCCATAACTTCCATCATCTGTACAGATATACAGATGGTTGCATACCGCGCTCATCTCTTTCTCCAAGATGACCATATCCTTTGTCTTTGCGCCAACAATAATATCTACGTATGCCCCTCTCTCATGCAGGAACTTAGCCTGCGGATAGACAGGCGCAGTACCCAATCCCCCCGCAATAAAGAGGAATTTCATCTCTTGTAGTTTGTCTGGAAGAATATCTATAAGCTCGCTTGGCTGCCCAAGAGGGCCAACTACATCTGTAAAGGAATCACCCTCGTTAAGGCTGCAGATCTTAAAGCTCGAAGCTCCCACAATCTGCGTTACAATTGTTACCGTCCCCCTCTCTCTGTTATAGTTGCATATCGTTAGCGGAATACGTTCTCCGTTCTCTCCAACCCTCACAATAAGGAACTGCCCCGGCTGTGCAGACGACGCGAGCCTCGGGGCCATTACCTCCATTAAGGTAATATTAGGTGTTAATATCTCTTTTCTTACAATTTTATACATAATTTCTTAATTCAATTCACAAATGTAACAACAAATTGGCAATTTAATAAAAACAACCAAATAAAAAAACTGCCTTGAGCTAAATAAGCTAAAAACTCAGGCAGTTAGAGATTATTATAGAGCCTTTACAATCTACAATCTTCCAAAACTGTAGCCCAACTTCTTAAGATATTGAATCATCTCTCCAAGTCTGTTGTACAGTCTGTCTGTCCTCTCCTCCTCAACACCCGGATGTATAAGTACCAACGCCCCGTCCAAACCGTCCGACCTTTCAAAAGCATAAAACTTGTCTATCAGCTTTTGAGACGGCTGGTAATTCATCATAGAAGGAACCGTATAGTCTGCAGGTGTTGCCGTTCCCGGTGTATAATTTACAACTTTATACCCCAAATTCTCTATAACATAAACAGCCTCACTATTATAATACTCATAAGGTGGCAAAAACCACAAAGAATTCTCCTTGTCTATACCAAATTTTACCAATTCGGCCGCATTATTCTTAATATCCTCAGCTATCTCCTCATGGGAAACTATAAGCGAATCCCTATTCTCCCATGTAGCATACAGAAGATGTCTGTTAGAGTGCCCTCCAACATAATGCCCATCCTTAATTATGCGCTCTATAATCTCCTCATGCTCTGGCATTCTAAGGCAATTACCGGTTAGGAAGAAAGAGCCCTTTACCTTCTCCTTTTTAAGTGTTTTTAGAATCTTTTCCGCACCGTTGAACATGGAATCTGCCGTAAAGACAAGATATATCTCCTTTTTGCCCGGGTTAACCCTAATGGCAGCCCCATAGGAATCCTTTACAACCTCAACATCATCTGCTGCTCTCTGCCTCTTTCCCATACTCTCCATAGCAGCAAAGTAGTACGCAAGCCCGGCCGTTCCGTCCATCGTAGGCTCATTTGATGCATAATCCCCCAAATCATCGTGATAAACGGCAATACCATTATTAAAAACAGCATACTCATCCTTTTTTGTAAGCGATTTGCCTGCCCTCTCCTCAAACACAGTCTTATAGACAGGACCGTCTACAAGCCCGCCGTATGTAAGATCTCCGGTAAGCACCGTATACGATGAGTGCGGCTGCGAAGGGTAATCTGCGCCAACCGGATACCCAACAATCATAGATGTACCCCAAGGGTTACACCCAAACAGCCAGTCTCTTAGAGAGGTCTCCATCTCCACATAACTATCATCTCCGGTAACGCTGTTGTACAGTTTAGCTTGAGTAATTGCCGCCGATGTAAGGTTGTTCGAGCACCAGATATATGGTATACCGTTAAGGAACGGATCATTTTTTGCCCTTTGATATATTGCCTCAAGCCCGTCTCTCATAAACCCTTTATACTTGTCTGCCAACGTCTTGTCATTAGATGCCGCAAGGTAGTAGTGTCCCAAGTTTATGAACGGATAGTATTGGTAATGCCTTCCCCTCCCAAGTTCCATCCATGGGGTAACAGGCTCCAATTCGCCCCAATAGTCCGCCTTTTTTTTCCATTTTTCGCTTCCCGACAAATTATAGATTGTTGCAGCGGCAAGCTCAATATCATCTGTGTATGTATCCTCCTCATAGAAATATGGCGAAACAAGGCATGCCGTTTGGGTATTTCCCGGAACCTCCTCTGCAAAATTAAATGCCGGTTCAACCTTGGCCTGCATCTTTTTTGCAAATGCAGGATCTATTTTCTTGAACAGCTCCACACCAAGAGCAAATGTAGAGGAGAACTTTCCTGCAACAGATGCAACGCCGGTTGTTCTGTTTATATGCTTGCCAAGCCCCTGCGGTTTACCTGTTACAAAGTAGACAGGTCTCCCCTCTCCGGGTCCCCATCCGTAATCTACACTGTCTCTGTACGGCATCCTGAACCCTGCATGATCCCTGTCATCCGCTATCTGGGCAAACATCTCCTTATCCCCGGGGTTCATCTTCATAAGCCACTCAAGCCCCCATCTTGCCTCATCTAAAATATCGGGGATTCCGTTGCCCCCTGCTTTACCCTTTGCATCATATCTATCCTTGAATATTGTCTTGTCTTCTGCCTGATTGTACGCAAACAGCAGATGATAGGTTGCCGTGGCAGATGTTGTCTGGTACTGCAGGTAGTCCGTAGCATCGTGCCAACCGCCCGTAACATCTATCTTTTCGCCGCTACGTGTTGGGTGGTCTACTATATAACCATCGTGTTGGTGGCAGAGTGTATCATTGTAAGGATTGTATCCGCAACGTTGCTGTCTCATGTAAACCAGCAGAAAATCTGCAAGTCCGTCATACGCAGATGCAGAAATTCTAAAATTTGTAGACTTTGTGCCGTTACATACAATGTAATATCCCCCCTCCTTGTCTAATTTTGAGAAATTAAGTCTTAGTGCTGTCTTCATTCCCCATCTTGCAGCATCTGAAACCTTTCCGGTACTTTCAAAGAGAAGGCTGTCTGTTGAAGCATCATAGACTTGGAATGAATTATCCGTTAATTGGTCTGTTGAGATAAATACAGCTACTTTTGAGTCTTGCGGCAGATAGCCCACACTGTTGACTCTAACCCAACTCCGTGCATTCAGCAGAGTTACAAAGCATAAAAGCAATATTGACAGCAGGTTTTTCTTTATCATGGCTAATAGTTTAATAAGCCCCCAAAGATACTAAATATCCCGCTTATCGCAGATATGTAACCTTCAAAAAATAACCTGCATTGGCTTTGGCTTTGGCTTTTTTGTATGACGAAAGTAATAAAAGCAAAAACCAATAATCATTATGTGTGAAGTATCAAAAACAGTTGCGACCGACCTGTCAATCAACGGAAAAGCGATTGCCGAAAGCAGCTTATAAGAAACGGCGTCTGTTGAAG